>JACCDX010157553.1_pt1 | contig 50286 bp, 64 predicted proteins | sample 7449681 | NCBI WGS metagenome assembly JACCDX01 (sample SAMN15323450, study PRJNA562643) | freshwater metagenome | isolation source: river surface water | place: USA:Blue River Watershed | collected 2017-08-18
GAAATTCCATATTTGAAATTAAATAATGGTATGTTCATGACACGTATTTTTGTTGGCGATCGTGTTTATGTGTTTACTGTTGATAAAACATTCCCTTATTCTGCAAATATTAATTTATTCAAGGATCCCAAGACGGGTACATTAGTAACTGATTTAAGTGAATTAGTTGCAAAATGTGAAACTCCAGATGATGCGTATGCATGCTTTTTAGACCCGAATGCTGACAATTCATGTGATTACGTGAATAATACAGATTTCCCTGTGTATTCACAAATTACAGGTTGTTATAGTGATGAAAATTCTGATAAATATCAGAAAACAATTTATAATATTTATAAAAACATTATGGGGTCATATGAACAAACATGTTTACTTTTACAAAGACAAGATGATCCATACGAAGTATGGAAATATCATACATACCGTGGTGCAGACCGTTGTACCCATCGTGATCGTGATCCATCCAAAGGTGATTCGTATACTAAACCAGCCACAGGAAGTTGTCGTCACGCGTATGATAACGTAGGTGGTACATGTGTATTAAAGAGTATTCGTGTGAAGAAGGAGAATTGTAAGAAACGTGTACTTGATCCTGTAAAGTTAATATCCGCGGTTACAACAAATGAATCGGCAAAACAAATGCCAAGTTCAATTGATCGTTAATTTTTATTTATTTTTTCGCAAGTTTGATCATAAGAATCACAAGAATCATTATTATAATAATAACAGCAATTTGTTGATTTTTGGTTAAAGAAGTAAACGGATTACCACCACTATTATTCGCGGTTCCTGAATTTCCGCAATTATTCGAAAGTTTATTATTTTCACCATAAATTGTACTATTGACAAGAACGATGTCACAATTGACAATATTACAAGCAGTTTTTTCTTGGTCATACGTTTTCCATTCTGCAAGACAACGATTATCCATACATTCAGGTGGAACACGTTTCGCTTGTGGAATATCTGCTGCTTTGAGTAAATATTCTTCATTTGCAAGAATACAACCACACTGTTTCAAATTTTTATTATAACCAAGTTTGGAATAGTCACCTGTTGTACCTAACCATGTACGTCCACCTGTACGTTTACAAACTTCCATAAATGTAATTGATGCTTGCTGTTTACGTTCAGAGAACCAAAGCTGACATTTCTTGTCTGTAAAAAATCGTGGTGTTTCGTAAATTACAGCGTTTGCAGATTCAGGATCTTTGTATGTTTGACCATTGTAATCAACAGATGCATATTGTGTTTTACAATAGATGTCCATTTCTTTATCGGTACCGTATGATGACATTTTTTTGAATTTTAATTTATTTATACATCCATTAAATAAAAAAAATATAATTCCCAAAAAATGTCAAAAGAAATTCAATATTTCGATCAAAAATTTATCGTTTCCAAACTACCCTCAGGAGGGTACGTGATAAAAACACAAGACGGTAGTGAATTAGGCGGCGGTGAACATATGTATATTCCTCTCAAAAAAGATTCTTTTAAATTTACGGATTTTAAAATCGCAGTTGAGGACATAAATAAACAGAATATATCATTTTTTGATAATTTTATTGGCAATTCGGGTGCTATTTTAGATTTTACAAAAACCGGATCAGTTTATAATATTCATGGTTTATACATTGATCAAAATTATACATCGGCACGCATGAAAGATATCGATTTTATACCATTGTGGGTAGTTTTATTACACCTTGCAGGTCGGTCTGAAAATGCAATTGATTCGAATGAATTAAGCCGTCAAATAACAGAAAAATTCGCAAAGTTAGAAGACAAGAGTGATGACAGTAAAGTGATTACTATGGTGAATGATACTATATTCAGTTTTATGAATATAAATAAAAATAATTTATATCTCACATTTGATTACAATACAACGAATGAGAATGCAAATAATATTAAAAAAGATTTTTTAAAATATGCACAACCAAGCAGTCAATCCGATTCTTATTATTCTACTAAAAATCCTACAACCACAACCACTGACGTTGCACCTCCGAATACAACAAAACCCACTAACGTTGCACCTCAGAATACGAGGAGATCTCCGTTAAAAATTGTTATTATTATTATTATTGTTTTTCTTGCATTAGTTTTTTTAGCTGCATTGCTTAATTTCTTCTTCCCCCGTACCTACCGATCAATTAACGAATTTTTAGATCGTATGAGAAGTTAGTCAATAAATGTTAAGTAAAGCAAAATCACCATTTTTGTAATGGAACACAAGAAAACTTAGAAGCCCGAAAATTACATCAACCAATAAGAATAAGTACGCGTTTGGATTTCCAATAATTGCATTGTAAGCAAATAAGAAATACATCAATGCATGTATGGGTCTTAATTGATTCCACCAAATGGAGTCACCGAAAACTTCAGGACCCGTTTGTCGAGTTTTTGAGAAATAAAAATACATGAAACCGATTGCGGGTAATAATGCAAGATATCCAAGTATTTTTAAATTTGACGTATTTACATTTTTTGCGATGTAAACAAAAAGCGATCTCGTGCCGATGCATCCGATGAGAAACAACAAAAATCGTTTTTGTAAATTATTCATTTTTTTACTGAATCGTAATAGATTTTATTTACACATTGTGTTCATCAGAATTGTTGTCGAATTCATTTGAATCCGAATGTAAGAAATGATACAATGCGATAATTATGAAAAGAAAAATACATACGACACAAACGAAATCGTAGTGTACATCCCAGAACGAATCTAGTTTTTGTGCGTGTAAAATTTTGATGGGTTCAACAAGTTGTGGATTTTTGTGTACCGAATTTTTTAAATTAGCGAATGCTTCTTCAATATTTGTTTGTGTGTACATATTAGTTTTTTTGGAAATTTCAGGACTCGTTTGTGACATTTTTGTAAATGAATTTCTTTTTTCTTTTTTCTTTTGTTATTAATAAATAAAGAAAAGATGTTACGACGTGAATTACCAAACATTGACACAACTCCTCTGGTTCGTGTGTACGAAAATCCAATTCGTCCAAATTATACAAATAATTCAATGAGTCCGGATGCGATTTTAAAAAGCGGCCCCTTACGTCCAGCTGTGACGCAGTACAATGGAACCAATGAATCCCAAAATATTCGTAATATTCAAAACGAACCGAATTATAAATTACAAATGCAAGACTCCCAAATCAAACCAACAATTCGTAATGAAATCGTGATGGACCCTAAAGTGCAACGTGGTTTAGTACAAACACCACGTATGGTATCTGAAAAAAATACACAAAAATTACCAAAACGTAGTGACGAATTTGAACGTGGTGGTAATCAAAGTATTTATGATTCACGTAATAATCAATACGTAAATTTATATGGATCAGGTGTTGCTCAAAATTATGTACGTAAAAATTTGAATTATCGTCCTGAAATTGTTTACAACGAAAGCCTCAATACAATTCAACAACGTAGTGATGCATTACTTAATTTACACATGAAAAATTTCGATACACGTTTTGATTTTAATGATGCACAAAAGAAATCGAAAGTACGTATTCATGAAGCTAAAACAGTTTTCCCACGTGGAGAAAATACACGTCTTTAAATTTTGCAAAATAATTTTATTTTTTTTGTAGGAACGTTAAACAAAAAAACATTGTACACTGTCCGGAATACATGGCATATTAATAACACAACACTCTGTATTTACATGTTCATGTGAACGAAAATCTTCAAGATACCGACGTCCTTGTTCCATCATTTGAGGACTTAACTTTTGTACAGTTTTTAATTCAATAATAACATAAAATGACTGTTGTTGTACAACAAATTGTACAAGAATATCAATACGATAAAATCCAATATTCTTTCCTTTATATTTTATCGAATATGTACATTCTGTTTGGACAGATTTTACATTTTCGATGGATCTCAATTCAATTTCAAGTGCACGTTGGTACACACTTTCTGAATATCCTGCACCTAATGTAGAATACACTGTAATAAAAATGAATATTTTTTTGGTTAGTTATTTTGTTCTTGGTGTGTTATTTTTCTTAAAATACTTGAAATACTTACCATCACGTGCTGCAATATGAATCATATTTTTAATAAGAGCCCAATCGTCATCAAGTGATGTTTCAACAAAAACTTCTTCTGAATCCGAAACACTTGAAACGAAATCATCTGGTGGTGTTGAATTCGATTTCGAATCCGATTCTGAGTCGATATCCATTGTTTGTTTTTTAATCTTTTATGTGAAATATGTTAGATTATCTTGACGTCGATCTTTTTCAATATCGACCGCAAGTTGACGTCGGTGTTCTTGAGATTCACCATAAAACAAAACATACATAAGTCCACTCATGCTAATTTGATTGCGTTGACAAATACGAAATAATTGTTCATCAACTTCTTGTATATGTTTTGTACACGCTTGTGAAAATTGTTCGAAGGTCATGTCACCAAAATGAAAAATGGAGTCAATACGTCCAGGACGTATGAGTGCGGAATCGAAATCTTGAATACGATTTGCTGTAATGAATGTAATCAATCCTTTCGTATTCGATAAATTTCCATCGAGAACATTCAAAAGTGTACTGAATGAAATTCTCGAACCTTGGAGAACGTCACGTCCTTTGAAAAACGTGTCAAGGTCTTCAAGAACAAGTACACTTTTTTCAGGAATGGATGTAATCAGTCTACGTAATTTACATTCATTAAGTGATTCATCACTTAATGAAAGCACGTGCATTTTTCTTCTGTATTTTTTCGCGATACTTTTGATTAAACTTGTTTTTCCCATACCTGGTTTTCCTTGTAATAAAATTGTATGTTTATAAGGAATACCAAATTCAAAATATTTATCTTTCAATGAAATAAATTTATCAAGCTTCTCAATAATTTGATCAACAATTCCAGGAATAAATAAATTTTCAATTCCGATGCATGCTTGATCACTATAATCATCCCAATAACCATCACTCTGAAGGCACACACGTATTTTTGAGGATTCACATTCCTTTTCCCACGTCAATGCTCTTTGAATAAGATTACGTACTTCTTCATGATTATTTGTATGTATTTCAAATTTTCCATAAGTAATTAATGTCGTACCAATGTTCGCGAACGGGTTTAATAAGAAATCATTCATTACTTTTTCTTCAAGAACTAAGATAAATACAATCGAATCGACAACCACGTGAAACGTTCCATCTACTGGATAAATGTGATTCGACGTGTGTTCTTGAGAAGAATCATATCTAAATTTACAAGAATCACCAAATGTCCGTAAACTAGAAGCATGTTCCCGAACGTATTTCAGAAACGAATAACGGTCCTGAAAATCATCAATTTGTATAATTGTCGGTGTAACGTCGTCAAAATGTTTACGTTTTCTTGTGTTCGAAGTCATTTTTTTGAATCGAAATCTTTTTTTATTTTTGAAACAACAAAGTTACTTATTAAAAAACAATTTTAAACTAAATTTTTCGTAAGTGCACTCCACGATTCCCCGGATTTCATAATTAATTTTTTGAGATCATTTTGTTGCATTCCTGTAAAATTTGCAAGTTTTTGTACCGTTGGTTTGGAATTGTGAATTTTATAATAATTTGAAATCAAATCTTGAATCGAATGTGAATCGATAGTGACATGTTGGGAAGTTTCTTGGGGAACGACGTCATTTGTTTGAATTTGTTTTTGATTTTGTTGAATAATAATGTTCAAAAAGAAGTACAAAGTTGCAGGACTCATAAAACGTGGAATTAGAAAGCATTTCGTGTCATAACTTCCTGTAATTATTTCAGGAGTATTACCATCGAAATCAAATAAAATTACGTTTTTAATTTGACGTTCATGTAAAATTGATTCTTGTTGATAGAATTGTTCAACATTGAATTGTAAGAATGACGTGAATCTTGTTGTAGTTGCCCATTCTGGAATATACCAAAACACTGAAAAATCATTACGTGCATATTTTTGTGTTTGTACAAAATCTTCGAATGAAATAATTCCGAAGGAAGTATTATCGAGAGTATTTTGATTACATGAAAATTTTTTTACACAATGTCCTAATTGGTTCCACAATGTAAAAAATGGATCCGTTTGTTGTACTGGTTGACAATTTTTGTCATTTTCAAAAGATTGAAAAAAATCTTGAAGATCTTTATTTTGATTCATTTTTATATACTTTAATGATTTTAAAATAATTTAATTAAAAATACTGAAAAAATACGTTTATTTTAGTTATTGAAAAATATTTTGAAATTAAAAAATGAGTATAAAAATGTTGTCACAATCAACAACAAGTAATCAAAATTTTGCACTTCCAAAGCATTTTAATTTTTCAGCACTTGCGAATCAAAAGAAATTAACTTCAGAAACAAGTCCAAATCCGAATACGAGTCCAATTTCCAATTCAAATCAAAATCAAAATAAATCATATGAAATTCCAAATAATATTACAAATCCTACAAACCCTGTAATTTTAAGCAGTAATAATAACAGCAGTAATAATTTTAGAAATGGAAATGACAATTATTCAGAACGTTCAATCCGTGATCATTATCACGACCGCGACCGTGATCATGAATCATTAAAATCAAACGGGTCGAAATCAAAGTCAAAGTCAAATTATTATTCAAATTCAAGTTCATCGGATGATTACGAAGATGATTCTGATTATTATTCACGTTCACGTTCGAAACCAAAATCTTACCGGCATGATTCCCGACATGATTCCCGTTCAGAACGCAGTGACCGTTCGGCCCGTTCGGAACATTCGAGACGTAGTGATCATTCTGACCATTCGAAAAAATTTGATGATAAATACGATCTCCGTATGAAAGATATTAAATCAATTCCACTAACAGAAGAAGAATACCGTATGAAACAAATTGATTTGATTATATCCCTCGAACAGTTCAAACTTGATGGAATTCCTGTGGATGAATCAGTTCGTTTAGATCATTCTACAAGTCTTGAAAAATTACAATATGCGTATGATTATTCTATGCGTTATGTAACAAGACGTGCAGTATTTGAACGTTTTCAACAAGGTTTGACGTTAAGTACACATTTACTTGAACTTGGTAATAAATTTTTGAAATCGAAAACTGGCAAAGGTGCCGAACTTGACGGATGGAGTGGTAGTGTGATGATGAATATGCCAAAATTCAATCGTCCGTTACAACGTCTTGCAGATAAATACGGTGTACCAGGTGCTGAACAATCACCTGAAATTGAACTTGCCATGATGTTAGGTTATTCTGCATTTTCATTCCATTTTGCTAAGAAAATGTCAATCGATCCACAGGTTGCAATGCAATTTATGGATTATATGCAACAAAAAAGTGAAACAGAGGAATCACCACCGAAATTGAATTCCCCCGCCCCTCAGACGACGTTTACAGGAAACGGGAATGGACGTTCATTGAATCATTTTGAACGTGCAAACATGCAAAAGAATATACGTCCTCCTTATCCTCAACCTAGAGAAAATGATGGATATGATTCAGAATCATTTGTATCTGAACGTACTGAAGAATTTACAGTTTAATGTAACGAAGTGTTCGTAAAAAAATATTCCGTAATTATATTAATAAAAGGAAAACAAAAAAATGCCATATCTTTTTGAATATTCGAATAGTACTCGTGAACAACCATTCTATTGTTCTGTAGAATGTAATCAATGTCAACACGTATACAAAGACAAGAACGGAAACGTAAGAGGACAATGTGAAGCCAAAGTGTGCATCGGATTACCATATTGTTGGAGACATTTACGACGTGATATGAAATTATACGTTGGTGTGTCAAATATACCAGATGCTGGAAAAGGTGTATTTGCATATCCTCCTGTACGAAGAGCAGACGATGACGACGAGAATATATTTGGCGATGAATCCGATGAATCTGATTCTGAAGCCGAACGAGTTGTTATATTCCCAAGAGGTACACTTATCAGTTTATATGATGGTGAATTAATTACTAAAGAAGAAGTAGATCGACGTTATTCTGAAAGTGAAGAAGCTGTAGCCCCTTATGTATACAAAATTGGTAAAATGTATATTGATGCAGCATGTCGAAGAGGTATAGGTGGTATGTTAAATTTCATACCTTACAAACGTGGTGAAGCAAATCCAAACAACGTGAAAGCAAGAGTTATTAATAAAAATAACAAACAAACTGCTGGACTGTATGCATTACGTGATATTTACAATGGTGAAGAATTATATTTAGATTATGGTCCTGATTATTCTATGAAATTGAATGAACAAATCAAAGAACGTCACAAAACAAGAAAACTTTCAACAGCACGTTTGATTAGACGTTTGAATCGAAATGCTGAAAGTCATGGATCGAGTATTGATACGGATATATTTAGTCCACGAGCATCGACACAATCAAGTTCAAGGTCAAGTTCGGGGTCAGGGTCAACTCTACCACGAGCACCGACACATTCAAGTTCAAGGTCAAGTTCAGGTTCAGGGTCAACCCAACCACGAGCACCGACACAATCAAGTTCGAGTTCAAGTTCAGGGTCAGGGTCAAGGTCAACCCAACCACGAGTGCAGAAACGTCGTGCAAATCCACCACCAATACGTTTAAGTCCACGAAGGACACGTTCGCAAGTACGAATGACACGTTCACAAGCACAAGCACGAAGAAAATAAAATTGAATTTTGCGTTCAAATTTGTTTCTTTAAATAATAATCGAAAATTATAAAAAAAATAAAAGTTTACAATGAATATTATTGATATCAACAGTAACGAAGATCTCAGTTCGATTGTGTTCGATGCGGAAAGTCAACGTCTTATAAATAATGCAAATACTGCATTTGCAGTGTACGTTCGTTTTTCAGAACTTCAAATTGAACGTGTAAGTGGTTCATCGGTAACCGCTGTAATTTCACAATCGGAATACGATAATGTTGTACGTTTTAACGATCGTATTCTTGATATTGTGAACAATTCACCAAGTTTTGGAAAGAATGACGAATCTGTCGAGTTTTCCTTATTACCAAGTCTCGTACGTGTGAATTCGAGTGGTCAGCATCTGATTCGTTTTACAGTCGATTCGAATTCATTTTTCTTCACTGTGAATGAAAATGATCACGAAGCTATTGACTTCAAGACTTTAAATAAAAGCAAACAAATCGACACTGTCGTACGTATCGATTTGCAATTCTACGATTCGCCTGAAATTCAGGTTGTTGCGATCGTCGAAGAAGCACGTATCTCCGATTTCGTTCCTAAACCCGAAAAACCCGTCAAGAGACGTCCTGTGCTTCTTTAAAAATGTTTTTTACCTTTTAACCTTTTAACTTTTTTTTGTTTTTTTGAAATTAATAAATAATGTTCATTGACGCCACGAACTACCCGAATGTCACCATACGTGAATCTTCAGAATTACCATGTACGAAAGATATATTCATTGAACACATAAGTGGAAGAAAAATGCTAATTGTAACATGCGAAACAGTTACTGGTTTACAATTAAAAATATATGAAATTACGGGACATTTTCATTTCCAGACACGATTTGTATATCGGCAAGAAGACATCGTGCTTCAGCATTTTGATTATTGGTATCAAAAATGCGAGTCGATTCTAACAAAAATTAGAAATATTAAAGAATACAATCGTAGACAATATGTGGTATACAATGATTTCATGGAATCATTAAATTCATTGAATCCGGACGTAATACAAATGATTCAGACGTATTATCCATGTCCCGAAATAAAATATGTTCTACACCCGTTTCAATTGTTAATAGACGACGGTAAAAATGTGTATTCGATATAAATAAAAACAAAATGGAAGAATCCGAAAAAGAAAAAAAAGGCACGGACGTTGGTGTGATTATTTTATCAGTTTTTGGTGCACTTGTGTGTATTGTTGTGTTGTATTTGTTATGGACGTATTTTGTTGTTAAAAATAAAAAGCTGACAGGTCAGAATATTGTGAACAAATTGTTATAAAATCAGTTTAAATAATTAAAATTATAAATAAAAAATATTTGTGAAAAACAATGAGCCGATACCATCACGAAACTGTTGTGAGCGCAGTTAATCATTTTGCATTTCCAGAAGTAAATTTGGATAATTACAATTTCCTTCCTTACCAAGAACCCCCGTTCCGCCACGTCCCTCCCGGACAAGTACTTGTGGATACGAACGACGACGACGTATTTAAGACACGAATTTACATTTCGAAGAAGCCCGAAGGTAGTCGTGAAATTTTTGTTGGACTTTATGACAATGCCGAACAAATTTTTCATATGTATTCGATGAATCGTTTCAAGGCAATTACATACATTGCAGGCAATCGAAATGTAAGTATTCCGACAGTTTTACCTGAATCTGTTGACGTAAAACGTCGTGAATCAGTACGTGATCGTGCCCGTACAGCACCTCATGGTACAATTAACGTCATGTTTGTAATGGATGTATGTCGTGTCGTGAATGTCGAAAATCGTACAATTCGTAATGTAGTTTTATCGGAACTTGGTCCAATGACGTTAAGTGGATTAAGCGATACAGAACGTCAATTTTTCTTAAAAACGTACGATCTCGTATTCAAGCATGTTCGACATTATTCGAATGAATCTGACATTGATGAAATTATAAATTTACCGGAAGAATATCCTTACAATCCTGAAAACGGTGTGGTACTTGTTCAAGGATATTATCCAGGTCCTCGTACACCATGTGCGAAGTATACACCTCCAGAATTTGCAAGCGTATACCTTCATGTATTACCGATCATTACAATGAAAACACGTTTATGGAAATTATTTGTATTCCATAGTGGTAATTTAGAGCCTTATAAAGTAATTCCTGCACCTGCGAATTTTTACGTTCCTCCTACAGGTGCAGTAGTCTCGTTTAAGATTGAAAAAGGTGAACATGAATCAAATGAGAATTACTGGCGTTTTGTACCGAAACATATTCGTCAAGACAAGAGCACACCGTCAACGATGCAAACTGTTCATAGATTCATTACACGTTTTTTAAAAGCAAATAAACAACAACAACGAAAGAAGTACAGTGATGAAGAAATTCAAGAACAAGAACGATTTATGGATGATCTTGATTTTAAGCGTGTACATATCCATTAAATACGTGTAAAACAGCATTTTTTAAATTTACGTCCTTTTTTACAAGGGCAAGGGTCATTGACACCAATTTTTGTAATGGTTGGACAATTGACAGATTGTAAAACATGATTAACTTTTGTATACCAACGTGAATCGTTGTGAAAAATAATATTAAATACAGTTTCCGCAGAACTCGTTCCTTTTGATTCTAAAAGTGAGCAGAATAAATTATCACGTGTGTTTTGTATTTGCATTTCTGACGCTGAATACCGTAAAGGATATTTCGGTAAATGACTGAATGTAATTGTTTGATTCAAATTTGTATGAAACGTAAATATTTCTGATTCGTATTCAATATAATAATATCGAATAGTATTCGATTTTCCTTGTTCCGTTTCTTCAAAATTCATACAACCCGGAATCCATTTGACAGGGAATTCGTGGAAATCTTCATCACGAAAAATATACGCAAGTGTAAAAAAACCAACCATACTTGACAGTGTAAAATCTAAACTTTTCCAATTTGCCTCGACGTTGATTTCTTTCCATGCATTGCATACACGTTCGATTTTTTGACGTATTTCCATTTTTTTCTTTTTTATGTTCAAAGATTATTTTCTAATAAAAAATCAAAAAAAAATATTCATTTTTAATATAAAAAACAAACATGCCCTATCAAATTCGTAAATTACCGAATTCGAACAAATACACTGTACGAAATACAGAAACAGGACACGTATTTGCAAAAAGAACAACACGTGACAAAGCTGAAAGCTTAGTACGTCTATTACGTGCTATTGGTAATAATAAACATTTTGTACCTTATAGTAACCAAACTTATGGTTACGAAGGACACCGTCCGAAACGTAAGTCGTCAAAACGAACTCGACGTGTGTCTTCAACGAGAAGAAGATCGTCGTCAAACAAACGCCGTTAAATAAAAAAAAATATAGTTTGTATTCATAAAAAACAAATAACAATGCCATACAAAATTCGTAAGATACGAAATTCAAATAAGTATACAGTGAAGAATATGGAAACGGGACACGTTGCTGCAAAAAGCACAACACGTAAAAATGCAGAACGACAAGTACGTCTATTAAATGCAATTGAACACGGATTCGTACCAACACGTCGTAAAAGAAAGTCATCAAACAAACGCCGTTAAAAAACTTTCGGTATCGATGTATTCTGCAATATTTAAAGACTGTACATCAGATAGAGTTAAACGAATAATAACTGTTTGTACACAAGGTACGTACGTTTTAAATGGTGGTTTTAAAAGCAAACAACTACCAATAATTCTTTCGAAAAGAACAGAAAAAGTTTTAAAATCTAAAATCTTCACATTCGGGTTCGTGGTAAAAATAAAAACACGATAAAGTTTATAAATACTCATAAAAACTTCATTAAAATTACGTGTAATTTCTTCTTCGATATTTGTAATATTTGCTATTTTTATTGCATTCCCGTACATATTGAAAATACTACGCATCGGTGCGTCTGTACAAATAGGAATTTCTTTTAAAATCATACAATCAAGAGAAGGTAAACAGCCAATTACAGCTGGATCATCAACCCCAGGTCCAAAAGGATGTAATAAAGGAAAAGGCCCACGTGGGTATATTTCTTCATTACAAGTAAATTTTGAATAATCTTTCGTAAGTTTTGTCATTATTTGATTATTTGATGATGAATAGATATATTCACGAAAGAATAGAATAAATACCACAATTTGAAGGACGTAATTACACACGTCTTTATTCTTCAAAGAAGACTTATGTTTATCAATGATCATTTGTATCTTACGGAGTACAAATGGTTCAATGTTTTCATTCATAATATTTGCAAAAAATGGAAAACAATGTTCATGATTACAAACTTGTTGTGTAATATTTTCAAATAAAGTTGCAAGAAACTCTTTCAAATCATTTCGAACAATAGTCTTTTGTTCGTCATTTAAAGATGCTTTCAGTAAATCGTCTGAAAATATGGAATATAAACTTTTCGTGAAACTTATGTTACGTAAAGTATACAGAATGTCATCAAGTACACCTTTTCCGACATCATGAAAGGTTGATTTTATATAATCGTATTGAGTTTGCATTTTGGATGGATGGATAATTAATTAAAATATTAAAAAAATAAAAATAATGAAAACAATTTTTAAAAAAAAATCTTGAACATTCATTCGATTTTTGGAAAAAAATTTTTTTTTTATATTTTATTCCAACAAAATGTCAGAAGACGCTCCTCGTACTCCTCCTCCTCGTAACAACAACAATCGTACGAATACGATTGATCCTCCGAGATTGAACCGTACAATGAATGTACGTGAATATGACGATATTTATCCTATAAATTTTCCAAATTTGGAAAATTCATTATTACACCAACGACGTCGTTTGTCATTTTTCCAGAGAATTAACAACGTTCCGAATAATCAGTAAAAACTTGAATATGTGTTGAATGTTGTGGAAAATTTTCTTGAATTTTTGTTTTTGCGATGAACATTTTTGTCATGATTGTGTCGAAATGGTAATTTCCATTTCCAAAATAATTATCAATTTGTATTCCAATAATTACATCTTGACAGTAAGTATTTTGAAATAATTCGAATCCTTGTGTTTTCAAAAATGTACGAATATTTTTAGTAATTAAATTTGAATCGAATGGAATTCCAACGACAATCATACGTTTTAAACAAATTTTATTTTAAATGTACGTGTGATATTTTTTTTAGCACTTTCGAAAGATGGACTATACCATAATAACCATCGACTCCAAAAACCTGCTGTAAAAGGATTCTCCCAATCTTCTTTTGTAGAACGTAATGATAATAATGTTTTATGATTTCTCCAATCTTGTGGATGTGTATGTCTTTGTAAATAATGATACATACGTTGACGATCTTTATGTATCGTGTAATCACTTGCCCCTTTTTGTCCAAAATGTACAGTACGTAATTTTTTGTGTTCGGAATCGTACAACTCAACTGTAAATTTTTTCAAAGGATTTGTTGATTTTTGAAGATATGCAAACAATTTCATTTTTTAAAGTAACAAAACATTTTCTTATGACATCAAAAAAAAATATAAACAAGAATAAACATTTAAAGCCCTTCCATGTAAAGCTTGTTATCCCTTTCGTCATGTTCGATACCACAACACATATCTTTACGACAACCAGGGCAACGCATGTGACGTACTTTACTGATTTGGGTAGCAACACATTCTAAACAAATTGCAAATTGGCACTTACAATTCTTACGATACATGATTGTATTATCTTCTGCACATACTAAGCAAGTATTGTATTCATCAGGAGCTCCCGAAGTGTTCGGAACTTCGTATTCAGATGCAATCCAATAAGCAACATCGGGATCACCATCCTTTGGCCCTTCGTCATAACTATTTGTATTCGTTGTATACACATACGGATCTGACGGTTCTTCGTACGCATGACCTAAACCATGCCGAGTTGCCCATTCTGTAGAAGAAAGTCTACTTACAGGACGTCTTACACGACGAGGACGTTCGCGTTCTTCTTGTTGGATAACAACCGGACGTTCAATTGCTCTCCCACGAGGACGTCCCCGCCCGCGCCTTGCACGTTTGTTCTGCGGTTCTTCCGAATTTGTATCTGAAGTGTCTTCAACGTCCAGAAATGTTTCGTGCCCCACGTGCGGACTCGAACTCGAACTTGAACTCGAATTTGATGAACTCGAACTTGATGAACTCGAACTTGATGAACTCGAAGACGTAGTACCCCATAAAATAGTTCTTGACGAACTTGAACTCGATGAACTCGAACTTGAACTTGACGAACTCGAACTGGAGTGTGAGTAAATATCATGAATACTTGTGAAAGTTTTCACCCAACCATTTTGATGCATATGATCCCATACTTTATAAATTAATGACTTTTCCATATTGTCAGGGATCGGACGTTGTGACAATGGTGAATTAAAAACATGTTTCGCAAACACTTTCTTTTTACCAATAAAAACTTCATTATTACTTGTAAATTCGAATTCAACCATACGTCCTTTTTGAAAAACAGCAAGAAGAAAACAAATGAACTCGGACGTGAAAAAACGTAAATCCATAGGATTGTTTGAACAAGTAATTCTTTTACAATCTTCCCACGAACGTAAAACAATATGAACACGACAAGTTCCTTGCAGTATGTCTTCATGAAAATATTCGGCATTTTTGTCGAACGGATAATTGAAAAAATGTTCACTTGTAAAAAATGTCCCGGAAAATGTAGAAAATGTAACCAAACCTTCTGGATTTCGCACAGCCCGGATCATGTCAATATTTAATGGTTGTATTAAATATTTCCATAAAAATGTAAGGCGAACAACACTTGTGTACTCTTGAAATGAAAACTCACGTTGTAATATACGTAACATGTAAAAAATGATAGAAACTCGGTTGTAGAATAAATTCACAATTCGTAAATTTGAAACATTATCACCACGTGAGAATACTAAACTATCAATATGAGGTTTTAAATCACTAACAGCGTCTTCTAATAGTTGTATTAATGGTAGATTATGAGGAGGTGTCATACTTTCAACCATCAAATTCATCATATGAAATTCTTCATCATCTTTAAACTTATTATCATATACACGATCTCGAATAAGTGCACTTGTGAGTGCATCATACTCTTTAATATAGTTATAACATTCAATATTCATGTTTCAATAGATGATTTATTAAAAAAAATAAAAAAAAATAAAAAAAAATAAAAAAAAAACCAAATGTTCAAGATTTTTTTTCCGAAAATTTTGAACTTTTTTGAATCGAAAAACAAAATAAAATAATCAATAAATAATAAATAATGAATTTACGTAATTTTGTTCGTGGTTTTTACGATGCGTTTGTACTTACAGAAGATTGTTCTATCAATTGTTCCGAAGAACAATTACAGTTGATTCAGATTTGGTTTAATGGATCATACTCATTTGTTAGTTTATTAACAGGCATCCCGTTAGAACCTATTGTTTTTGTACAAGGAAATCACATTGCGAACCAAAAAACTGTATTACATGCATTTTCTGTTTCTTATCTTGCAATTAGACAAATTGAACGTACGTATCCTTCGAATTTCGTTGGAAATCAAATGTATGCAAATGTTGATTTAATGAAATAATTGTAACATTTTTAATTTTTAAGCAATAAAATATGCATTTTTAAGCAGAACAAGATTCACACACGGGTTCATTTGTATTCACATTCGAAGAAACAACATTTGCAGCAGTACTACGGGGTAACGAATGGGTGTAATAACTTGACGTTTTGAGACCCAAGACCCACGCACGCATATGATAATTATGAAGTAAACGCACGTCTTGATCACGTCCGTCGATATACACATTTAATGATTGTGATTGACACACGTACCTCCCACGTATTGCCGCGAGTTCAATGAGAGGAACTTTTTTGATTTCACGTGCGGTTTTGTAAATCGATTTAATCGAATCCGGTATTTCTTCAATACCCTGTACAGATCCCCCTGCTGCAACGAGACGTTCGTACATTCTTTTATTCCAAATTCCCGCTTCGATAAGATCACGTACGAGATATTTGTTCATGATCGGGAATTCGCCAGCGAGTGTACGTCGTGTGTACAAATTGAATGTAAACGGTTCAATCGATTCATTGTTACCAAAAATATTACTTGTACTTGCAGTGGGCATTAATGCAATACATAAACTATTTAATACACCTTGTGTACGTACTTTGGTACGCAAGGACTCCCAATCTAGACTTGCGTGGCCTTGTAAACCCCATAAATTAAACTGGAAGAGTCCTAGTGACAAAGGACTATTTTTGTACGAAATGTAACTACCACGTCCTACTGTAAGATTACTTGATTCGTCAATTGCTGCATAATACATATGTGCAGAAATTAACTCGGTTAGTTCTTTCGCAGCCTCGCTTTCCCATGACACACGCATCATAGCAAACACGTCTGCATAACCTTGTACACCAATCCCAATCGGACGGTGCGATTCATTCGAATATTGACAGTCAGGTGTTGTATACATCATTCTGTCAATTACGTTATTTAAATTACGCACAAGCATACGTGTAATTCTTTGTAATTTTTCGAAATTGAATTCTCCATTTTCGACACATGAGCTCAAACATACGCTTGCAAGATTACACACTGCGGTTTCGAATTGGGACGTATGTTCCACAATTTCTGCACATAAATTCGAAGAATAAATCGTGCCTAAATTCTTCTGATTACTTTTTAAATTGCATGCATCCTTGAAAAGTAAATACGGCATTCCGACTTCAATTTGAGTCTTCAGAATAGTCTGCCAGAGTTCACGTGCAGAAACTTGTGTATTCCCGACTTCATTCTGTTCAAGTTCGAGATATCTCGCTTTGAATGATTCACCATAGAGATCCACGAGTTCCGGATATTTTCCAGGACAGAATAATGTCCACTGAGAATCTTCTTGTACACGTTCCATAAATAAATCATTCATCCAAATCGCATAATTCAAATGAGGTGCACTTTCTTCAGGTAATGTCATCGGATGACGTGCATTAATAAATTGAAGAATATCAGGATGCCATGGTTCTAAATACACGGCAATCGCACCCGGACGTTTCCCTCCTTGATCGACGTGTGATGCGACGGAATCAAGAACACGTAAAAAGGGTAAAATACCAGAAGAACGTCCACGTGATGTATTAATAATAGAACCAGATGAACGTATTTTATGTAACGCGATACCAATCCCACCACCGTATTTACTAATAAGTGCACATTTGTGTACGACTTTGTACATATCATCAAGTGAATCTTCAATTTGTAATAAGAAACAACTCGCTAACTGATTTCGACCCGTACCAGCGTGAAATAACGTCGGGGTTGCATGGGTACATTCTTTACGTGCAAGGGATTCAAAAGTTTCACGTACTTTAGGAATGTCGTAACGATGTATCTCGAGTGCAACACGTAAAAAAAGTAAAAGTGGTGTTTCAGTGACACCGTTTACTTTCTTTAAATATCCACCATTGAGCAACGTCGAAACACCAAAATAATCGAATGTGTAATCACGTGACCAATCGATGTTTACAAAAAAATACTGAAATTCTAATGACTCCGCAATTGTCCATATTTCTTCTGAAATTTGATTATCCTCCGCAAGAAGTTGAAAAATTTTATGTTTGTCGTGCAATTGACTAGTTAATTGTTTGTGTAAATCTGAAACAATTAAACGTCCGGCTAACATGGAATAATCAGGATGTTCACACAAAAGGTTCATACATTCCTGTGCGGCAATTTTATCCAATTCAGAAGTTTTAATACCACTCACGAGTTTTGTAATGACATTATGGGCAACTTTTGCAGGATCGACGTTTAAACGTGGTTCGTACGAATTTGCAAGATTTTCAATTTTATCTGTAATCTCATCAAAGCGTACTGAACACTTACTACCATCACGTTTAATTACGAACATTTTTGGAGTTTTTTATTTTTTTAATGACACACAAATTTTTTAGTCAAAAATGTTTTTGAAATTTTTTCAAGAATTCGATTCTTGAATGTATTTTTTTGTGTCAGTATATAATAAAAAATATCAATGTCTTACGAAGTTTATGATCGAAAATTTGAGGAGGAGTCTTTACCGACTGGAGGTTATTTTGTATACGTAGTATCAACGTTACGGAAACAAATTGGTATGCGCCGTGGAGGTGGGTATGAATATGAAACCAAAGTAGAACGAGACCAGTTAGGTGGAGAGAAAATTAAACTCCAAATAAAAAGCGATACATTTATGAAAATACATAAGCGGAATCCAGATATAAATTCTGACCCTTTCCTTTTCATCGGGTTTTCATTGGAGTCTTTTATACCAACGACTGATATATTTTTAGAATATGATAATGGAGGAGGAAATGAGACAGAAATTGTGCTTAGATTGAAAAATTTATATATTGATCAATCTGCTTCTGTTGAACAAATAAAATATATATTTTTGATTCTTTACATCATAGCTAATGGAATACCTACAGAATTGAATGATAATTTTGTCAACGAACGAAACAAACTTACAGAAAACAAAACAAAAATCCCGTCGATGGAAGATGTCTATAAAATGTACACAAAGTATATTAAAGTTGACAAATGGAAATTAAAAACAGCATTCGAATACAATAAAAGTAATCCATCGGCTGTTAAAGTTGTTGAAACTATCAAATCATTGACGTCACCGTCTGAAACATCATTTACTTATTTTGATCCAAATGGTACACAACCAAAATCGACAACAACTGTAGATACGACAACAACTTCTACGTCGGAAAAAACTACTGATACTACGTTACCAACACAACAAGAAACGAAAGGAAAAGGTATGATTTTTTATTTTGTTGTTTTATTCATTTTTTTGGTATTAGTTCTAATTGTTTTGAGTGCATTGGGAATAATTCATTAATTTTACGATTTTTGAATAGATGAAATTTTTTTGGTTTTTGTGAGAGTAAATTTACGTTTTTCTTTTGGATTAAGATTTGAAAACGCTTCTTTAAGATCTGGAGTAACATTGACGTAGAAGTCACAATACATTCGTGGATTTTCGAAATAATCAACATATTTCCAAATTCCAATATCAATACTTGCTTGTAACATTTTTGTAAAAATACTTATAAATTCTTCACCATGTTGATATTCGATTGCACCGAGATGTGAAATTTCATGTATGAGTACAAATGTAGCAAGGTTGATGTCATCGATATCATCTTCTTTATCAGGGAAATCATCATTATCTTTTGTTAAACATAATTGCATTGCATCAGATTTATTAATAACAAAACCTGGCGTATCCGAACCATCAGGTGTAATTCCGATACGATTATTTACACGTAAAATATTCCAATTTTTTACAGTACGTTCTGCAATTTCCGGTGTTGGATAATTATTTTTTTTGACATAATCAACAAGAATGTCACCACGTCGTATCAATTCGTCGAGACGTCTTTTCTCAAAATCTGTACGTGGGTTTTCAAAAGTTGATTTCTGACGTACAAAATGTACCACAAGAATTACAAGAAGACACAAAAATAAAAAATATTTTATATATTTTACATTTGGGTTTTTTAGTTTCATTTTGAAATTTTCTTTTAATTATTCAAATGATAAAAAAATGCTTTTAGTTGTTGATTCTTTCATTCGTTTCTTTTTAAGTTTATTTGTTTTAATTTTTTCATTTATACAATGGGTGTTTTTTACGTTTAGAAACAAAAATCATGACATCATGAGTGACTTTGTTGTATTCTTTCTTACATTTTTTGCAATTTATTTCGTCGACGATGTGTTCTTCAAAATGCAATTTTTTGCCATGAAATTTCAACAATACTTGCAAGAATAATTCATTCAATTAAAGAAAATGCGTGTGTACTCTTGAGAACATTCCTTTTGAAATTTCGAATCTGTAATGAACATGTTTCTTCAACGTTTTCCCGGGAACGTGGTATTCTGAAGGTAATATGAGTTCCACAATCGCTTCACCTTTGTCATTCGATTGAACAGTGTCGTAATTCGAATAATCGCCGTACGCTGCCCATGGATCTTTGAATGGTGTATTATCTGTATTTTCTTTTGTTGCCCATGCAACGACGGTAACGTTGGGTGGTAATTTTGTCAAAGTAATTTTTTCAGGATTTTGTTTCGATTCATTGATGGCAGTTGGCATAACTGTTTCTCCAAGGAATGGTAAAAAGAAATCACGTCGGAACATAATGTATACACCGACGACACCAAGAATTACGTACAATGTACGTCGGATGTTTTCATTTCGAATGTAATCGAATGCATTTATTTTTGTAAACCCAAGTACAAGAAAATGCAAAGGAAGTAAAATTAATAGAATTCGTAAAAAGAATTGATGACGTCTCATTTGTTTTTATATTAAAAAATATATTTTTTTTGTCACGTCAAATAATAAAAAATTACACAAATGGCGAAACCAATTAATTTCTTTCACATTGTACTCGGTACGATTATTCTCGCGCTTTTTAAAATTTACAAAGAATCATCTGAAACATTCGTTGTAAAAAATAAATACGTATTTTTATTTACAGGATTGCTTATTGCAATGTATCATACTTCACGTTACCTTGCAACAAAACATTGGATATACTCATGGCACGTACTTGTCGTCGCACCAACAATTGCATTACTCGGATTGTATCCATCGGTTGCAATTGGTGTCATTAAATTACTTGCAACCGCAATGATTGCTTATCATACTGCAATTATTTTGAAAATTGTTTAAGCAGTCTTGTAGATCAGACGTCCCTCGAAAGTAGTACGAGGAGTGGAAGTCAATGATGACAATGTGAACGACTCAGCGTTATAATCGGCAAGACGAAGACGTCCATCGTCAACATAAAGGAACACCTCGTCACCAGCTTCCAAAAATACTTCAGTGCAAAAACCGTTGGCCTCACCCCATGTGGGTACAATACCGACATACTGTAATGCAATATTTTCCTCACCACGTACACGGCGTAAGGAAGCGTGCATATTACTATCAGCGGAATAACAGACAGCAGAGAAACGGTACAGACCGTTTACAGGAGCAGTGTATTTTCTTGTTGAAAGATTAAATGCAGAGGAGCTGACGGGATCAACTACGGTAAACTCTGCAATATTACCACCGTTGGTAGAATCACCACCGTACGCTTTGAAATAATAGAGACCATTTTGATTAATAATAGTAGGAACACTAGCGATCTCTTCGGAACCGATAGTCGCATTTGCGAGTACGGTAGTAGTACGAGAACCAAATGATGGTTGAACTAACCAAGACTGAGGATTCATTGACATTTTTGTGGATTGTTTTGTTTATTATTGTCGCAACATTTTTTTTTAAAATTGTAAAAAAAATTACAATGATTTTTCACAACACGTTTTGGAAAATATTTTTTTTCAGCAAAAAACAAAAAAAATGTCCAACCAAAAAATATGGGACGCCGCACGTTGTCAAAGGGAACGTGCGGAATCAATTCAATTACAAGAACGTGAAATTCGGATTCACAATCAAGCATGGAATATCGCATGTAACACCGACGAAGAAACAATTCAACGTCTTTTGAACGAATCTACTGGTGTGAATTCATTCAACGAACGTATGTATTATGTCGCTTTAGACATCAAAAGAAATTATTTAACACCACCTTCACATTTGCGTTGTGAAGGATGTTTATTTAATTATCCAAATGGACATCCGAGTCAGAAATATCATATGGGTATTGATGGATGTTTAAATCAAGTCGTAAATCGTCCGATTGTACGAAAGAAGCATTAATGTTTTCCTTTGATATTTAAAAATTTGGAATTATATGTACTTACTACCCATATGACAAACAGAATAAATAATATGATAGATAAAATAATACCAAAATAGAATAAAAACTGATCCATACGTCTTTTCATCTTTTTTTCTTTTTCTGTATTTTTTGGTGCATTTTTGTCTGCATTTTTGTCGGTATTTTTGTCGGTATTTTTGTCGGCATTTTTGTCGGCATCAGTTACTACTACGATGTCAGTAGGGTCAAAATATGTAAAACTTTTATCAGACATTTGTGCATTTTGTTTGAAAAATTGTACAATTTCAATGGCACGTGTGTTCGTCGTGTTATATTCGATTGCAATTTTTAATTTATAATTTGCAACTTGTATATATTTTTTATAAACTTTAATGTATATATTCCAATCATAAATACGATTTGTTTCTAATTCACGCACGTCATGTAAAATATTTTTTGCAACCTCTGACGTAATTAAATTATATTTTTGTAAATATGAACAATAGATATAATAAAATACACATTCTGCATTTAATAAATAATTATTTACATTTTCGTATCCAAGGAATATATTGGTAACATAATCTTGTTCAATCATAATTTTAAAATCATCTGAAATTGAATTTTGTACCATAAAATTAAGTTTACGTACAACTTTTGAAGCTTCTTCATTTGAATTGGAATCATCGATTGAATATTTTAAATCAAGAGGTTGAAAAGTAATTTTAATTTTTTCACCAGGAATTAATTTATTTGTAACAGCATCCGTAATTAAATAACCTCCTGATGGTTGAACAGCGAATTTGTAATTAATATTCATAATTTTCTTTTTTTTTAATTATAGAACCCGTATTTTTTTTAAGCAGAACGTCGGACAATGAAACGGTAAATTTTTGTCTTATCGAGTTTTCTTACAGTAATTTCTGTAGCATTCTTAGTGTCAATTTTCTCTCCAATTTTTTCAGAACCATTAGATTTCTTTTCGATTTCAAGGTCTTCTTGTGTCGAGATAATAACTAGGGCATCTTTAGGAATATATACATCCGAAATGTTACCTTGCAGTGTTACAATCTCATCGTCGGTGACACCTATACCCATAAAACCACCACATGTGGTTTCATACACTTTCAATTTAACTTGGTTATCATTTAATTTAGGTTGCATATTTCGACATGCAAGATAACGTTGTATAACCGGTACGATATAGTTAACAATTACAAAAAATACAACAAACACAGCAATAATGACACCAATTATTTTCAATATTTTTTCAGTATTACTTGAATTACCAAAATGTAAAAGGCGTGCAATAGGTGGTGCAGGAATATTCATTTGAGTTTGTTGTTGAACTTGACGTTGTGGTTGTGCTGGACCTATTACTAGACCTGGTACAACACTTTGTACAAACCCTTGTGCAAGAGGTGGTGTATAATATCTCTTTCCATTCCTATAATAATAACCTCCTTGTGTAACATTACCACCGAATGTAAACAAGAAAAAAATAATAATTAGAAAAATGAATAAGCTTGCAGCTGGGCTTGCTGTCGTTGTTGTCGGTACAGTTTCGGTTGTTGTATTATTATCAGTAGTAGTCGTCGTACTTGAAGGTGCGGGTGTGGGGGTGGGTGGAAGTGCGGGTGGTGCACCATTGGGGTCAAAATAAGTGAAAGCAGTTTCTGATGGTGTTGTTAATGATTTTAAGATATTTACTCTTTCAACAACCGTTGGATTTGATTTATTATATTCGATCGATGTTTTTAGTTTCCATTTGTCAACTGTAATATACTTTGCGTATAGATTATAGACATCTTCTGTTTTAAATTTCCCGATTTCAAAATCAGAATAACTAACAGATGGCAATGCTCTCTTACGTTCGGTGACGAAATTATCGCTTAGTTCTTTAGGTACACCATTACTGGCAAGATAGAGAAAAAATACTAAGAGTTTATAACCGATGTCTGTCGTTTTATTAGGATCGAAGAAAATATCAGAAAAGTTTAATTTAGCGATATTTTTGCTCTCATTTATTTTGGCGTATACAATAAACGAATTGGAAAAAGCGTGTATCATTAAAAATACAATCGGATCGTCATTAGCTTTGGACGTGTCGACGACTGAATACACGAAAGCGTCAGGTTTCAGTTGAAGCCTGCAATACTCTTCTGTTTTTTTATTTCCACCGACTGTGATATAATACCCACCAGATGGTGAAGGTTCGTATTTAATGTTGTCAGACATATTTTGTAGTTTGTTTTTATTTTACCGAATTATAATTTTTATTTATAAAAGTTGAATATGAATATATTTATAAATTATAAAAACACCCGATACGTAATAAAATCATGGAATGAATACGAACACGAAGAAGGTGAAATATTCGATATAGACGTGTCAATAGATCCATTTGTCGTACGTGCTTTTGAAATGTTTAACAATCGTAATGCAACAAACGACCGTAATGAATACATATTATTTTACAAACGATTACAAACGAAACCGCAAATATTTGTGACTCAATTGAAACGAATTTCAGAAGAATTACATCATGTAAAATTAATTGAATTATGTGACATAGTATTACTTGAAATGTCATTACGAGATTTCAAATTTTAATGAAAAAAAATCTTGAACACTTCATTGATTTTTTTTAATTTTTTTAATTTTTTTAATTTTCCGAACGATGTCTGAGTTTTTAACTTATTTGAAGGATTTAGAAGCCCAATTTGAACCAAAACAATATGAACGTATTCTTATTTTACAGAAAGAATACCCAAAATTGTTTGATAAATGGTTTAATGAAATGGTAATTGAAGATGACAGTGAATTTATCGAATTCCTTAAAAATCTGAAGATAATGCAAGTCCTTACGAAAGTATACGAAGATAATAATGATGATTTTGATGAATTATACTCAAAAATCAAGAAATTTTTTAAAAAATTTAAAAAAGAAGAACACAGTACAGTACATAAGCCTGTGCCCGTGTCTGCATTTAACCCACACTGGAGGAATCGGAAAAAAGAAGAAGAGGTTGTAGCGACACGAACTTTAATAACAAGTGAATCACATCAACCACCTCCACCACCTCCACCGCAAATGTTATTTTCACCATTGCCATTAGTACCGTTATCAATTCAAGTACCCGATGAAGTAGAAGAAGAAGAAATCAAAGAAATTATGTTAAATTATGTTCCAATTATTCAACAGCAAGAATCCACAACGGCACGTAAGCGTAGTAAATCAGTTCCAACTCCCGTAAATATACGTCCGGATACTCCTAAGCATTTACGTCCCCGGTGTGCATCAACGTCTGGCATTGCGTCAAACCAAAGTATGACATTAAAAATAACGGATAGTGAATTTGATCGTTTGCTTTTAGAGAACAAGAATATAAATGTAGGAGTGGATGTCCGATCACGTGAAATATATCGTAAGACAACGATCACACCATGTTCGACACCATTAACGAGCATTCCATTCCGTAAACAACCGAGTGTTGTCGAACGTTCCCATACCCCCTCGGATGGACGTTATGGATGTAAATTATGTAAGCAATTACACCAGCGTAAAAGTTACGACACTGGTTCAGTGACGTGTACAAAACAAGGGACAGGTTTACAAGTCATATTATCATTTTTACGAGATTACGATCTCGCACCATTAGAAAACGATGTAACGTGGAGAAGTAGTCGTATTGAAGAATTCAAATGTATCAAAGTATACGAACGTTTCTTTTCGATCATATTACCAACATATAATGACATAGAATGGGAACGTACATTACGTAAACGTGCATTTGAAACACGTTTTAACCGATGGGTAAGTGTGGCAGGTACAAGTGCACAATTAGTTGAACGTGGTGAATTAGAAGAATATTTAGATCCAGTGTTACGTGATCGTCCTCAAGTAAAACGTCGTCGTGAAATGAAGCAGGAAGCGGTAGAATTAGGTATAAATGTGGAAACACGTGGAAAGAAGAAAAAGAAAGTAAATGGAAATGAAAGTGAAGAAAGTGACGACGAAATGAATGGATTATTAAGTTAAAAATGGAAAAAAAAAATATTTGTAAATATGTAAATATATAAACATGGAAACTTGTAATAATTTGCAGGCATTTTATATCCGTGTGTATGTATTGGATTTGTTAAAAAGAACGTATCCATATTGTGAATTAGTGTATGATTATTTTGATATTCCATATGATTATTTTATTAGTGACAATAAAATTCATTACCGTACATTAAAACGTCGAGGTTTACCACCCGAGGATGATGGATTTTTTTGGTTTAAACTTATTCAAATATTTGATTATTTATATAAACATATTGGATTTGTGTATGGAATAAAGAAACCCGTAATATCTTTAGATGAATTACAAACATTTGAACGTGCATCATTCGAAGTAAAATATTTGAATGAACTTACAATAATAGGAAATACGCGTGCTCGTGAAGAATGTGAGAATTACGATCATGTCCATCATTTATTATTTTTGAAAGATCCTTTAGAATTTTTCGAGATGTATTTTTATGAATACGTACGTCATTATGAAAAAATTCGTAATAAAAATGATGGATACCAACCATTACTAACATTATATATTTTAATGAAATTAAAAATCGTACCAAGTATACACCAAAATTTACGTACTTTAATAATAACAAAAAATGAACATTCATTATTTAAAAAAATTTCCAAAATTTCAATTTTAATGAAAGGGTTAGATTGTATTCAATAAAAAATAATAAATAAAGAATGAATAATAATAATATTAATTCGCCGTTTTTAAATGATTCCGATGCACCTTTATGTGGTGTTGAATACACAATTGAGAATCCGAACGTAACGTCTGAAAATGTGACACGTTTTTTACAAATCGACCGTTTAGAGAAACAAGTACAAACACTAGACCAACGTGTATCCACATTATACGAAATGATCGAACGTCTTATTGAAGTCAATTTATTATTAAAAAGATCGTCGTCATCATCAGTAGACCCTCAAACCCCTTCCCCCGTTGCGTTACCGATGTATAATCCTCAAACGACTGAAAATGGAACCAGTAATTCGCCCGCCGTTGTGCAAATATTAAAATCGAATGGAACTATTTTTATTAAAGGGAAAACATTTGATATCAAAGATCAATTAAAAAGTGAATTTGGGGCAAAATGGGATTCGTCATTAAAAATGTGGGGTGTGAATGACGAAGCAGGTGTAGAAGAAAAAATTCGTGAATTTCTGACACGAAATGGTTTTAGCATTTAAAAAAAAAATGTATTTCTCCAATGTAAAAAAAATGATTTCTGAAAATGTACGAAGATATGTGAATACATTAAATAGTTCAAATAAAACCGCACGTTTTTATGACGATTCACCAGTAAATATTGAAAGTGTACAAACACATCCAAATATTGAATGTATCCATGTAAAACGTGTTCCATTACCATTAAATTATACAAAATATATCGTAAAAAAAGGTGGTTGGGATTTAAATGAACGTGATCGTGATCTTTATCGTGTTCTTCGTGCATACAAAGATATGAAATATACAGAAGATACTACATCTGAATCATTTCATCAATTTGATGAATTATTAGATTGGGTACGTATGAATCCACGTGCAAAATATGTATTGTTTGATTTTGATCGTGTAATTAATTTATGTGAAGGTGTTATTGGAATAGATACAGTTTCTGAATTATATCGTGATTATGGAATAACACCACGTGGTTTAGCAAAATATCACGTAGGAACAAAAAAACGTTACAAACAATTTCAACATTTAATAAACAATTTATTACGTAAAGGAATACGTGTATGTATCGTGACAAATAATTCAGCAGCGAATACTGAATTATTCCGTGAAATCGTACGTAATATACATCCGGTTTTTGAAGAAAAAAACATTTACGCATCCTTCGATTACCCAAGTAAATATGCATGTATTGTTGATAAAAATATTGTACCCATTGAAAAAGAACCACCACCAACGTCATTTGGATTGGAACGACGTAAATCGCACAAAAGAAAAAGAACGTCAAGAAAGTCATCGAAAGTGAAAGAAAAGTTAACAAAAGAAAAGTTAACAAAAGAAAAGTTAACAAAAGAAAAGTTAACAAAAGAAAAGTCAAAAGAAAAGTCGAAAGAAAAGTCAAAAAGAAAATCGAAAACGACAAAAGAAAAGTCAACAAGAAAATCGAAAACGACAAAAGAAAAGTCAACAAAATCGAAGTCGAGTAAAGAAAAGTCAAAAAAATCAAAAACGTCCCCACGTGCGATTGTCAAGCGAGCATAAAGAATCTGACCAATGATTATTTAACCCTAATTCCACTGTATGAACTTCTGTGTAATCGTTGATTACATTTGTATTCGTTCGTACATAATTGCAACTATTGAGTCCATTCATTGTCCAAGTTTCACGTGACTCGTTCAGAAGTTCACGTTTGGTTAAACATTTCCATTCCACAAAACGTCGGAGGACGTTCATTTTATCTTCGATTGAAAGTCGTTCAAGATCTTCAATTGAAAAAGTATAATCATAATCGGGAATTTTTGCATCGAATGAACAATAATCCATACGTAAACGTAATTCATCATCTTCACCACCCCATCCCCAAAATGTATTCGGAAATCCATTTAGTGTTTGGAAATCTTCACAATTGATTGACACAATACCACCGAAATAACGTGGGTTTGTTGAATAACGTTCCCAAATGTGCGCGATACATACAGGCGCGTGATTTCCCGGACGGTCGAAATACAATCTTGCTGTATTATCATTCGGAATGAGATCACAATCGTGAAAAATGACATGAGTCGGGGGGTGCGGTGTTTCTTGCATCGCAATATGAAATCCAGCGTTGAGTAATTTTCCCCGATTGAATTTTCGGTGATCGTGTGTTTGTTCGATTACATATATTTTGAATCGACACGAGCTCACAGACGTCAATACAGAGGGTAAACGTGTCAACAGAGTGTGTAATTGTTCCGCACGATTTTGTTGTACATTGTTACGAAACGGTACAATAATTGCAACGAAGTCGCGTTCAGTCGGCACAGCCCATGACGTTTTTCCAGTTTGTGTGTCGTAATAATAGTACGTACCACGTGATTGAGATAATTTCGGGATAATCATTTTTTTGAATATTTTTTTTAATTTTAAAAATATTTTCACGAAACGTAAAAAAACAATGTATTATTTCACAATCCGAGCGAAGGATTTACCAACATTTGTACAAACGAAAGTGTCATTAAAAATCAATGTTGTGTCACGAACAACGAGTTTTCTGTTTTTTAATTTAATACGTTTACGTCGTGATTTTCCTCAAGTATTTCGTTCAGAAGAATTATATAAATTTTTAGTAACACAAACATTACCCAAAAAAAAAGGAATTACACAAATGTATATTCAATTCTTTGAAATCACAAAATGTACACAAACGGAATTGTACGAATTGTACAAAATATTTGACTTTTTAGATATTCAAGACGTCGCACGTCTTCTTTTATTGTATATTTCACCTGAAACCCCACGTCCTTATGTTTTTATAGAGAGTATTGATAACGGCCTCGATATTTGAAGTACCATTGGATCGTCATATCAATCCCATCGTCAAAACTTGTTTGTTCTTCCCATCCAAGTTCTTTCAATTTGGAAGAATCGATAGAATACCGTAAATCATTAAAAGGACGATCTTCAACAAATTCGAAATTATTTCCATTGTCTGGAAGTTCGTCTTTCATTTTGACAAGAAGAATACGTGCAATGTCGTAAACACTTTTTTCAGACGTGCCCCCGATGTTATAAATTTCCCCGATTCGTCCATGAAATAAAATGGTTTGGAATGCACGTGCGACGTCATCAACATACAAAAAATTACGCATACTTTCACCAGTTCCGTGAATTGTAATTTTACGACGATCCAGAATTTGACAAATAAATTTCGGAATAATCTTTTCAGGAAATTGATGTGGTCCGTATACATTGTTTCCTCTTGTAATAATAATCGGAATACCGAATGAATGTGCATATGATTTCACAAGAAATTCTGCAGCAGCTTTTGTCGCCGCGTACGGATTCGTCGGCTCGAGAATACTATTTTCGATACGTGGACTTTCTCCTACACGTTGTTCACCATACACCTCATCTGTTGATACGTGTATAAATTTTGTAATTTTTCCATAATTTTTTGTACATTCTAAGAGAACGTGTGTACCAAAAATGTTATTATGTGTAAAATCAAATGAATTTCCAAACGAATTATCAACATGTGTTTGTGCTGCGAAATGCATAATAGTGTCAATTTGTTCTTCGTGTAAAATATAATTAATTAAATCAGATGAACAGATGTCTCCTTTAATGAACTTGTAATTCTCACAATGACGTGTGAATTCATTTAAATTTATATTACACGAACAGTAATCGAGTTTATCAACATTTACAATGTAAACATCGTTTTCATGTAAGAGTAATTTAATGACATGACTTGCAATAAAACCAGAACCACCTGTGACGAGAATGCGCATTTTTTGTTTATTTATAACATTAATTTCTAAAATGATTTAATAAAAATGTCATCATTCGTTACACAATCAAATCGTACAGATTCTACATTTCATAGCGTGTCAAGAAGTACACAGTTGTATGACTATGTACGTCAACGACAATCTGAAATGAGTAGCAAGCGAAGAACATCCCAAGATGTTTCTGTATTTCCTGAACGTTTTCGCGAACCAACAGGTGATATTGTAATTTCTGCAGAAATTATGTCAAAAATTGGATTACCAGCGTTAACACAAGAAACTTATATGCAAATTATGACACATTCGTTACGTTCGTCCCCCATTTGTGAAGTAAAAAATGTGACATTAAGAGAAAACATTGTAAATACGCACGATACAGATACGGATTACGATCCAATCGAAAGTTTTACGGATTCGAATGGTATTATTTACGAAATGGGTAATTTTTTAGGAAAAGGTTCGTATGGTGTAGTATACGGACTGAGGTCACATCCTGAACGTGTTGTAAAAATTATGCATGGTGACAAGATTGAAGATGATCCTGATTTATTACTCGAAACGATTATTCAATTACTTGTATCAGAAAAATTACAAGAGTTACAAACTTGTTTGATGAGTTCCAATATGTTCGAAGGATATTATGCAAAATCTGCAGGTGTGTATTCATTAAATTATTTCACAAATGCTGAAAATCGTTACCTTTTATTAGTGATGGATGCCGCACAAACACCGTTTGACCGTTATTTATTAAGTTTTAAAGGGACGCCTTTACAACGTTCTGTAATAAATGCGCACGTCACGTATCAAGTATCAAACACTCTTATGTATTTGACACGTTATTTAGGATTTAATCATCGTGATTTGAAAGTTGATAATATAATGGTAACCGAAACGACCCATGAGAATAGTAATGGTATCAGAATGTTACAAGTAACCTTGATTGATTTCGGAATGTCACGTTTGGAATACAATGGGCGTTTATTTTCGAGTAATTGGAGAAACATTATGAAAAAATTAGAAAATGATATATTTGCGAATCCTGCACAAGATATTACGTTTTTTATAATTTCATTGTTATGGGACAGTGGGTGTAATTTGAGTATACAAAGAGATAATTGTCAAAATAATATAGAGCCAGAGTTATACAACAAATTGATCACAATTATTACATCTACAAGTACGAAAATACAACAAAAATACCAGTCGGGAATGTACGAAGGAAATACATTAAGTGGTAATCCGAGATGGTGGGAATTATACAATGATGTATTTGAAATAGTGAATAATACAATTGGTTTTAACAAAGTTACAAATCAATACGACATGGATGTTCTAATATGTGCAAAAAAACAAATGGCAGAATTTTTAAAAAATGTTAAACATGGAGTTGGTGCACCTTATTATTTTGGTTCAAGACGGATATAATTATAAAACGATGTCACATTTCTTTTTTATTCTTTCCGTGAATTTATAATGAGCAGGGATTGTATGTCGCACGTGTTGTTCAAAAGAATCTTGGTCACGCTTGATACGTCGTCGCATACATAATGTCAAAGGTGTATTTAAGTACACTGAGAGATCCCAATTGAATGTGAGTCCGTTCAATAATTGATGTCCTTCGACGAAAATAAATTTAGCAGGCCACAAGATAAGATCGTAATGACGTTGTTTCGTATTCATATCATAACGTGGTGCTTGGGTAATAATTTCACCATGTCCTAAACGTAATAAATGATCAAGTAATAATTGAAAATCGATTGTTGATGGAATATCATAATTTGGATGTCCACCTGGAATATAGTAATTATCTTGATGAACAATTTGTGTACATCCTTTTCCTAATTTATTTTCAACCTGTTCACATACGTCTTCTGTGAGTGTAGTTTTACCAGACGCGACGGGGCCGGTGATTGCAATAATTAAACGTGTGTCCATTTTTGTTTTAAATTTTAAATATTTGATTAATTAAAATAAAAAAATAAAATGAATTTCACACAATTTGTTTCGAATCCTCCATTATTTTTCAGTGCATACCTTTTAATGACACACACGTTTTTAATATGGACACATTCGTCACTCGAACGTGACACACGTGCCGAAGCAGCAGAAATGTATTGTCAATTAATTGCTGCGCTTGTATTGTCATACAAATTGAATTTATTAACGAATGACAATTCGATTTCAAATGTTGTTGTATCCGAATCCGAACATGAGTTTGAATATGACTAAATTTTTTTTTTGTTTCGTGTACTTAAAAATATAAGAAGAACTCATTCGAAAAAAAAATTAAAATTTGTCAAGATAAACAATGAGCAGTAATAACACAGGATGGTCAGTCGATCCTGCAGAATATGCAAACTCGTCAGGAGTTGGAGGTAACACGTACCAAACGATTAATAATTTGGTAGTTGGTTGTCTAAGTGTATTAAAATGTGTACATTTTAATACTGAAGATATTACAATCAATGGTGAAAATTTACTAAGCACGATACGTAGTCTTTCGTTTTCAAATCCACAACGTGCAATTAGTGCACTAAGTTATCAATTCAATACATTGAATACAAATTTAAATAGTATGAGTGAAATACATTGGGACACGATTTCAAATTTGAGTTATCGTACTGAATATATTCATACTTTTTTGAGTCGAACGTCGGATAACAATATTTATTTGGGAAATTCGCAAGTAAGTAATAAAATTTACATTGGTTTCCCAAATGATGAAATATATTTACAGGAAAAGTTACATATTATGAAACAAATAATGTAAAAATTTCAGATTCTTTGATTACACTCAACCAAGGAGGAACGTCACCAAACAACGTTGGTATCGAAGTTGAAGTATTATCTAATGTTGATAGTGCGTATATTAAAATGAATTCAAATGGTGAATGGATAATCAAAAATTACAATGGCCCTGAATTTAATTTATCAGAAATATCACATCGTATTCAAGAATGTTGTGACGAATCGCAAGCGGATTTATCATCTTTAAATAATACAATTTCAGATTTGAGTCATCGTTCGTTTCTTACATCTATGAATCAATGGAACACGTTATCAAATTTAAGTAACAATACATACAATATGTCTGTAAATCAATACAATATTATTTCAAATGTTAGCAATACAGTTTTTATCAACTCAACAAATCAATGGAACGCAATCTCTTTATTAAGTAATCGAACGTACACCACGTCTGTAAATCAATGGAATACAATTAATAATTTAAGTAATAATATGTACAACGTAAGTGTTAATCAATACAATTTAATTTCAAATTTAAGCAACAGGACTTATAACGCATCAATTACACAATGGGCTGCGATTTCGAACATTAGTAACATTGTGTACAACAATTCTGTAAATCAATGGAACGCAATTTCAAATTTAAGTCACAGTTTATCAGATTTAAGTTTAGCAACGTACAATACATCTTTAGAACATTGGAATGCAATTTCAAATTTGAGTCATAATTTATCAAATTTAAGTTTAGCAACTTACAACGCGTCAATTACACAATGGGAACAAATAAGTGCATTGAGTCACAATCTTTCGGATTTAAGTTTAGCAACGTACAACGCGTCGGTAAATCAATGGGATACGTTGTCGAATTTAAGTTACAATACGAATAGTATGAGCATTATTCACTGGAATGCAATCTCGAATGTAAGTGATGTAACATACAATGCGTCAATTACACAATGGAACACGTTGTCGAATTTAAGTTTCAAGACGAACAGTATGAGTGTTACTCATTGGAATACGATTTCTAATTTGAGTGCAATTGTTCAAACCTTTAGTGGATATTCTACAGGTGGTACAGGTGGTAATAATGGTAATTCAAATACAGGTGTAATTCTTGATTATGTGTCCGTGACAGGAAACGGAGGTAAACGTATTTTTTATACGGTGTCTTTAAGTAATGCAAATACTGGTTTTGCGTTAGTGATTGAAGGTGGATATTACAAACTCGATGTCAATGATCAACGTCAGTTTGTTAATAGATACGCAGGATGTCGTACAACAGGATTGTCAGCAAAAGTTACGCAAGCAAATAATACAGCAAGTGATGACAACAATTTAATCAAGATCGAAGCACGTGCATCGAATACGAATACTGGTGTAAATTATTTTGACATATATTTAGATTCAGCAGCAAGTACACGTCAATTCACAATGCAATTGCGTCAATTCCGTAATGTAATTTAAAAATTAAACAAAGATTTCCAATGTGGTTCTGGGAGTAACCAATTGATAAAACGAGTCAATTGTGCAGGATCGTCCAAAATTTGTAAATTTTCGAGTGCTTTTTTGAGTTCAACAATTCCTTTACATTTTGACGTTTTTAGAATTTGTTTCGTACAAACAACAATCGATTCATTTTTTCCATAAAATTTACGTAATTTATCTTCGAGACAAAATTTATAATGCCCGTACGATTGTTCAAAAGTTTTCACACGTTGAACACACGGGTTACGTAATAATTGAAGAAATGCAGAATCATTTTCTTCAATTATTTCACTTTCAGAAGAACTTTCACTTTCACTTTCGGATTCAGACGATTCACAATCAGGATTTTTATTGTATGTCAGTGCCATTAAAAATGTATCAGCGAGATCATCTTGTTTACTACGATGATTTTCGAAGAATACGAGCCATGTATGATATTTCGTGTGTTCTTGTAAAATTCTTCTCGTTTCGTAAATACTTGCTTTTTTTCGCATACGATACGCATTCCCACGTTCGGTGGGGTTACGTCTACGGCTTTTGTTTTGAAAAGTTTGTTGTACGGGTAATTCATTTCCAGCGTTTTCGAAAGTTTGTGCAAGATCTACGTTCATTAGTTTATACGAAGGATTGTAATAAATAACACGTTGGTTATATTTCGTGTACATATATGTACCTAATATACCACTTACGACACGCATTGTAGGATTTAGTCGAGGTTGGTTTTCAATAATACAAAGACTCACAGTTCTTAAAAAAGACAAAGAATCGAAGAAATCAACCAATTTTTTTACAATTTGAGTTAATCCACATTTTCCACGTATTCCTGTATCGACGACGTCCCATGCGACGATATTGGAATCGTTTGGATTAAAAATGAGATAACTTAAATTTTTGAGCCCGACGTCCCAAAATATTTGCATTTTTTATTCATTTGGTACAAATAGTATTCAATTAAAACAAAGTAGATACAAAAACGACATCATCAAAAGAGCATTCGTAATCTCCACGAAATGCGAATAAAGAAACTAAAGCAATAAGATGATCTTTGTCACGTTTTTCCATATCGGAGAACACGTCAATAAAAGGATCATTCATGATGAGACTTGAAACAGTTTTAATAATGCGGTTAAACTTTTTGCAATATAATTGAATCTTATTCCTTTTACAATACACGCAAAATAACATGGCAAAAAGACGTAATGTATTGAATCTTCCAAAACTTCGGATAAACTTTCTATAATCAACTTGTAAGTTCGCAACTGAATGAAAGATTTCGAAGAACGATTTATCATGAATGAAAACACGTTTGATGAACATTTTTAAGGACATGATGAAAGTCGTCTTTTCTTGTAAATTTCCGAAAGTAAATGATTTCACTTTCGACACTTCATCGTACATTTCTTTCGCGCAACTCATTTTTTATGAATGAATAATTAATTGAATATTTTATTTTTTTTTAATTTTGCCAAAATGTTCAAGAATTTTGTAAAATCGAAACGTATGTATCAATATCATGATTTTCGATACTTTGACAACACGTGTGATTATTTTTCGTTTCCAGATGTATCAAACCTTTGACATGGTAATACAATATTTTAGGATTTTGTGTAACGATGTCATTTCCAAGAACATAACGTTCACTTTGATGAACGACCCGATTAAAATATGTCATAAAATGATAATTCCCGACACGTGGTGCCCCGAACGTTACACAAGTGATGTAATTTGGTAAGAAATTTTTACAATCAGCCGCAGCTAACGTAGCTAACGCGCCACCGAGTGAATGTCCAGTAAAAATAATTCTTTTCTTGTTGTCAAAAATGTTAACAATTTTACTGCAGATGTCACCGTACTGGTACAAAAATCCACTATGAACTTTTACGCCTGGTGTTGAGTTTCTAAATTGTTGTTTGATGAAGGACAAATCAATGCAAGCATCTGTGACACTTTCGGTTCCTCTGAAAACAAAAATTTGTGTATCTTCGTTTGTACAAACAAGAACTTGTACATCCGAACCATTCGTACCGTTTAGAAGTTGACAATGATATTCTTGTAATTCTGGAACAGTATCGGAGTAACTTAATTTGCAAAGTTTTGCATATTCGATAGCACGTGCACGTGATCCCATGTTTTTTTTTATTGATTTGTTTACAAAAAAAATTCAGAGAATTTACGAATACTTGAAATATCCGAACGTCCTCTATTAATTTTTGTAATAAATTCTCGATAACTTTTTGTAAAATAATGATTGAGTACAGGCGCATCAAAATCGTGTTCACATGTGTCTTCAGCGGACAATAATGTTTTTGTATTTGCAGCATTTCTCGTACCACACTGTGTAATAAAATAATGTGGATTATTAAAAGATAAACATTCATGCGGGCGTAAAAATGTTTTAAAGTGTGTATTCATTTTCCCATATGTAAAACGTTCTTGTACAGGGCGTGGATCGTATTCAATCAAACCATTCGAATCGTACATTTTCCATGGTATACCAACAGCGGAGAAATCTTGAAATTGTAAAAGAAAATCTTGAATCTTGTTGTATCGTTGACCGAGTATAAGAAATTCATCGACATCTACAAATCCTAAGAAATCAGGCGGGCCTTCAGAATTTTGATGTAACGATTCGGTGATTGCATGATGATACGCAGGCATTTGTTTTTGTGGTCCTGGAAAATGTATATAATGTATTTCAGGTAAATCTTGTAGAGCTGATAATGTAGCGGAAGGACTATTATCGTACAGGTAAATTTTAGTGATGCCTATATTTGTATAATGTCGTATAAATTCGAAGATATAAGGTTCTTCATGAATTGCAATGACTGCGATATGAACTTTCATAATATTTTATTTTTGAGTACAAATAAAAAATAAAATGTCAGAAGAACCACTTATATTTTTAATACACATTTTTGAAAATTCATACAAAACGTATTCATTGATACATAAATTACGTGAATTTTATCCAAATGTATTAATTAAATTAATACGTTCCTCAGATTTTGAATATTCCGTTTATATCCATGATGCGATTGATGGACGTTGTTCATTTTATAATGGATATTTTGAAAAATCCGAAGACGTGTTTGAATATTTCAAATTTATGCCTGGTGTGTACGCCGCAGTATACATACGTGACGACTTACAGTTTCCCGTTCAATTACCATTCCCCCCGTTTTTAACAGATTGTGGGCGTATAAATGATATTACGTATGTTCGTAAATCATTTTTAAATAAAGGAAATTAACAAAATGTATTACAAAATCCGCCCTCCTGGACCTCCTGGTCCATCAAGTTTTGTAGGTGTAATGGTAGCAATAATTATAATTTACAAAACACGTCCACCTCCACCGTACAGTAAAGGTGGCAATTTTTATTATTATTAAAAAACAAGCATAAAAACAAGCATATTTTTTTGTTTAGACACGGCGGCGTTTGTTCGTAGTCTTCTGTTCAAGGACTCGAAGACTAACGCGCTTCTTCTTAGACACGCGGGGAGCAGGAATTACCGCCGCCTGTACAGGAACGTCAACGGGGGTAGCAGGAATCACCGCCTCTTGTACAGGAACGTCAACAGGGGTAGAAGGAATCACCGCCTCTTGTACAGGGGAGTGTGTACGGGTACATGGGGGAGTACGAGGGGAGATGGGAGTATTTGGAGGACTTGTACAAGCAGTCGTACATTTTTGAATACCTAACTCAACTGACCAACATACGTTATCGCCGGTATTTTCGGCATTCTTAATTGCACGAATGAGATCATCCCGAGGACCAGGTGCAGTGACAGTATGCATACGGGCGCGAATATGACACATTGCGGGAATAAGTTCAGCACCTGATTGTTGTGCAATATTCTCTACTGCATTACGGCGTGGATAACCAGCAATTGCGTCATTTTTAGTGCGTGCGAAGTAAATAACACGTGGGAAACCTTCAGTAATAATATTAATAATAGGTACAGGGGGAAGTTCAGAATTATCAAATTCTTGTAAAAATTTGATATCTTCTTCATACATCTGGAACAATGCAGGGTTGATTACTTGTACCTGTAAATCGAAATCGAACGATGACATGGTGTAAAATAGTATAAATTAATGAAATGAATGAATATTTAATTTTTGTTGTAAAAGTGTTCAAGAATTTTGTAAAATTTTTGTTGAACATTTGTACCTATTTATCATTTGACCACCTCGTGTAGATTTGACCACCTCGTCACCTCGTGTACGTCCGACCACCTTGTGTACACTTCTATCAAAAGTGTCCAAGAAATTTGCATAAAAATTCTTGAACATTACACCCTGTTTTTTTAATTTTTTTATATTTTTAATATTTTTTAATAAATTCAATATAATTACAGGATGGATAAAGAATATTTAGTAAGTACATTGTTCTGTAGAACTTGTAATGAGTTAAATTCATCTTGGAACATAATTTGTGATAGATGTAAATTATCACAATCAACTTCAGCTACAGCGGTGATTACTGAAGAAATTGAAGAAGATGACTTTACTTTATTCCGCAAGAATATCTACGAAGATATTAAAATGAAATGGATACCATTTTTGAATGCAAATTTTGCTGATTTTGCATTTAAATCCTACGCCATGTTTTTATCAAGACGTGCTGTTCATGCAGCGCAGCGTGGTTTTCGTGAGCCTTCATTTGAAGCATTTTTTACGCGTGTTCTTTGTGATATCAACATTTTATATGATCGTAATACCCTAAAGCGGAAATTATCAAGTTTTGCAATTATTACGCTGTATTCAATCTCTTATTTTTCGTACATCCTGGGAATGATGAATTTCAAAATGATGCGTACATATTACACACTTGCTGATTATGAACGTGTTTTTGAGACAATTACATCAGAAATTGTACAAGTCCCGGGGGATTTACCGCGTCATTATGTGAATGACGAGTCTTTAACCCACCGTGCAATTACAGGCAGGCAAATGTTACGTTTTGTTTGTATGTTTTTATGTAAGAATAGTCTTGTTGATACGTCTGATTTGTATTCTTGTATGTATTAATTATGCCTTGATAATGTAATTGAGTACAAAATAAGGATCGAGAACATTGTGACTCTGATCTCCACCTGTGTTATTAATGCTAATTCCTGTTGTATTTGTGTTCACTGTAACACCTGTTGTATTTGTAGTAGTAGCCTGTAAATAATCGACTTGATCTGCTGCATCCGCTTGAGTTGTGAGAGTATTAACACCTTGATCACCCACGTTATTATAATAATTATGCGCATGACCAGGATCAGTAACACCATGTGCATGTCCAGGATCAGTAACACCATGATTATGCGAAGGCATTTCATCGATAGTAAGAGTATGACGTTTTTCACCGCCAGTTTCACCGAGTTCGTCGAAGTCGGAGTCACTTAATTTGAGTCCGACAATTTGACGTCCACGAATGTCAGGGACGTTGAATGTAGTCTCACCATCACCGTTACCATATGTTGTACCGATGACATTAAATAGCGCAGAATAAATCTGACGGTCATACTCAGAACCATCACAAAGTAACCATCCACCAGGCGCTGTTGTACCCGCGTAAGTAATCACACTACCAGGGGGGACTAAAATTGAACTATTTTTAATAGGATGACGTTGTTCGATACCACCGACGACGTGACGTGCGTATACATTTGAAACATACATTTTACTGCCATTTGCATTCGGGACTGCTGTAGCAGCTGACCATTGACTTGCGCTAGAACTCATTTGTGAATTAATTATTCTTTACTTATTGACAAACAAAAAAAAATCATAATAAAACAATATTGTACATACAGCCATTAATAAAATCATATATTGTACATTACTCATACAGCCAATAATAAAACAATACTACTCATGTAGCCATTAATAAAACAATACATTGTACATTGTACATACAGCCAATAATAATTACACAGTGTACATATAGCCATGGAAAATAATTAAACATTGAGAAGACGATCGATGTCACTTAAAGAAGAAGCGTCAGCAATAATATAATCGTCCGCGCTTGTAGCAGAAGCGATGGAAGGTACCCATTGTGATACATTAGGGGAGTCTCTTGTACTAGAAGGGGGAGTAATTGTGTTCTGTACACACTCGGCAGAAAAATCATCAGATAAATTTACATATTCACTTTTTTCTTCCATTTGCTTCAACAGTTCCGCATTTACAGTGGTCCATTTTGCAGGGAATAATTTTGAAATAAGGTACCCATTTCCTTCGGTTGTAAACATCTGTAAGTTTAAATAATCAACATCATAGTCACTACTCTTCTGGAACCATAATACCGGCTCGTTGTACAGAGGGCTAACGACTGCGACGTCATAAGGTCCTTTGACAAAAACCTTGAAGGACGTACAGCCGCCGTTAATTTCAATAGCTTTTAAGATATTGTAATGATTGTACAGAAAACGTCCATCTGTTGTCATTACAATACCACCGTACGGGGAGAAAAAATACTTCTGTAAATCTTGAAGATTTGTCACGGTAGGATCTACACTGACTTGTAAGATTCCTGTACAACGAAACACACGTTGTTCTTCAATTCGGCATAAATTAATCATAATACCACCAAGGGGAGAAAACGTGATCCCAGTAGTCTGGGGGATTTTGTAATTCAGTTTACCTGGAATAATTCCCGGTGATAAAACAGATGAATTTTGAATAATTAATCCACTAAAAATATTGTCTGTAGAATAATAAAAAATGAACGATTGGTCAGGAGATATAGAAAAAATATTAGAAGATATACGTACGAATTCTGTGGTATTATCAAATTATCATAAGGAAAAATATTATTACTACAAAGGTCATTTGAAATATTTTAAATTACCACTCATAGTTTTGTCTTCGATAACGTCGATAGCAAGCGTTGGGTTAGATACGTATATACCACAAGGGGATATTTCTTTAATAACTTGTTTATTATCGCTTGCTTCTGCAATTATAGGTTCGATAGAACTGTATTTAGGTATACAAAAAAATATGGAAACAGAAATGATAGCAAGTAGGAATTTCTTAATATTAGCATATGATATCTTTAAAACACTTCATTTAGAAGCAAATCACCGTAAAATAAACGGTAAAATTTACTTGGATGAAAAATATAATGAATATATAAAATTAGTAGAACAAGCAAATTTAGTGCGGAATAATCAACTTACCGATTCGTTAGCAATTATACCTAATAATAAGGGTAATAATGACACGAATATCGAATTAATACAATTACGTAAAATGATTGATGAATTTTAAATAAATAAATACGGGTGCGAATGTTCAAGATTTTTTATAGAATTTTCTTGAACATTTTTTCCCCGAAAAATATATATGAGAAGACGAGGTGGTCATACGTCTTGAACCACCTCGTGTAGAATGTTCAAGATTTTTGACAACAAATTCTTGAACATTTGTACCCGTATGTTGAAAATAAAAAAATATATCAACACAAATACTGAAAATAATATTAAATGCCCAATTTTACTGAATTAATCGTACCCGATAACCTGCGTTTTGGTAAGCTCCTTCATGAAGAATTTGAGCCCAAATTATTTGATCATATTGAAATCGCACTTAAAAAATACCGTGCACATTATCGTGCGGAACATGTGCGTTTTAACCCACGTTCGTCATGTCATTATCACGTGTTGATGATGAATGTATCAAAATTGAAGGCTTCTGCTAGGCGGGCAAAAAATAAAATTCGCTCTATGATTAAGAATTATTTTAACGATTCGAATTCGTGCGAAGAGAGCCGTGTAGTCTTAATTATGAATGTCGAGCGTGATTTTGAAATGAATAATTATTCAAAAGGATTAGAATGCGACGATGAGGCCGAACAAATGTTTTTTGATGAATTAAAACCCTTTGTGTTAAATTTATTAAAAAACACCCCTCGTCGTGTTGAATTATAAATTACGCGCCTGTTGTATTCATGTGTATTTTTTACACGCTGTGTTATTATTTTATTAATATGAATGTGTATTTTATGCGCCTGTGTTATTATTAATTATGAATGATATTATTATTACTTGTACAACCGTGTGAAAATATAGGTACTAAAAATTTCATGTTTTTACATGGGGGGGTCTTGCAACCACCTCGTCACCTCGTGTACGTCCGACCACCTCGTATACGTCCGCCCACCTCGTATAGACATGGGGGGATTTTATGGGGGCAAATGTTCAAGAAATTTCTATAAAAAATCTTGAACACTTTTACTGATTTTTAAATAAAAAAATTAATCATCACAATTACCCTTATAAATTGATATAACCACGTATAAATGGAGAATACTACCGAACAATTAGCTAGCAGTGTGTTCTGCGCGAATTGTAATCATTTAAATGATACTTTTACCCCTACTTGTGAAAATTGCCACACGGACGAATTTTACAACGCGCAAATGTATAATGAAGAGCAGGAATTCAGAGATGACATCGAGGAGATCTCAAACCGCACGTTTTCCCACGAGTATAAGGTTATGTTCCGCGAAATCTACCAACGTTGTCCTGTTGAAGATCACCCCTATATCCACCTGTTCGTTGATCTTGCGAAGAATGGTAATATTGACCCCTTCTGCCACACTGACGATTTCTCAAGAATTCGCAGGTATCTTACGAATCTCTGTGACAAAACCGTGTTAAAGAAGGCAATTTACGCCGATATGTACCCGGGCCGTTCTACCACTGATGTGTCATTTTTTGACTCTGAGGAAGAATTCGCGCAGACTATACGCGAGTTCGAGATTTTATTCGAAGCTTTTTACTTCACTGCATTTGATGAATAAAGTGTTTTTACGCGCTTGTTATGCTTGTGACATTTTTTTGTAACAATGTTTTTTTATGCGCTTGTTGTATATTTACATTTTTTTATGCGCCTGTAGTATAATTGTGTATTTTTTGCACTCTGTGTTAATAATAATAATTATTGCTTATATTTGTTACTTGTTACTATTGGACAAAACGTGTACAAAAAACGGCGCTACTTATACATCATTTAGTCATATTTTGACCACCTCGTCACCTCGTTGAAATACGACTACCTCGTTAAAGTACGACCACCTCGTATGTACACGACCACCTCGTATTCCCATGATGATTTTATGGGGGACAAATGTTCAAGAAATTTCTATAAAAAATCTTGAACACTGTGTTACAAGGGATAAAATATTTTTTATTATTAATTAATTAATTAATTAAAAATGTGGTCTACATTAAGGTCAACAAATTTAATCAAGCCTTTGGGTGACTATAGGTGCCTGAACGTGAATTATCAGTATACTTACAATAATTCTCGTGACATTAATTTTCATGGTGGTGTGTACAGTCGTTTTGGACGTGAGGTGCAATTATTACCAAGTCAATGCAAGATAATCAAGGCGGTAGCTAATCCTTTAGAAGTATCACGTGTTACTGCGCTAATTACTTCAAATGGTCGTCATAGACATCCTAATCCGATTGCAGATTCCTTCGAAGGTGTATGTCAATTTACGTCCCGTTTTCCTCGTACACGTATTTTATGCCTTCCTACTGGTTGTGGTAAGACGTTAATGTCAGTGTTAGGTGCACTGCAATTTATGGCCCATATGCCGAACCGTGTACAGATGCATGACGATTTTACTAATTATTTAGAAATTCGTCGCGGTATTACCCCTCGTGGATCAATCAATCAGATTGAGAATTTATCAAACCGTGTATTATTACCGAACGTGATGGTGATTTATTCCCCCAAGCAGCTAGTGTCCCAGTGGAGAGACACGGTTTGTACAAATTTACAAAGTATTCCTGGCCTTAACTGTGAAGTGATGACATCATCAGATCTCCGTTCACCGACCTATGATATCAAGACAATCCAATCAAATCCAGGCAAGATTTTTGTGTACATATTACACCATTCGTCTTATACGCGCTTCTTCTTAGAACGTCCTACCAAGCGTCGTACTAGTAACGGTACACCCAGCGCTGCAAAAAGTAGCAGTAGCAGTAGCAGCAGTGGTAGTGGTAGTGGTAGTGGTGACAGTACTTGTACACCCAGCGCTAAAAAGCGTAAAATTGAGGAGATAGTAATCGACGACTCAGACGACGAGGCTGACAAGTCAGATGTGACCGAGTATACTGTAGGGATGTTAGTAGTAGACGAGGTTGATTCTGAGTCATTTTCATTCCCTGGATCTCACGTCGACCAGCCGGTATCGATGTACACGCTTCTCGTTACTGCCACAGCGGGGGATATTGGTACACGTTTAAGTAAGAGTCACTCGAACAACCTCCTGAGCCGTTTATTCAAGAACGACGCGTTAGACAAGCATCAGGTTGTGAATTGTATTTCAGGCGATATGTACGATTGTACTGATGCTCTACAGATGTTCCCCTCGAAGATGATGATACGCAGCACCAGCGGTGAATTATTATTCAAGGAATCTGATATACGCCGCGCTTGTACACAAAGCCAGGTAAAAGCGAACATGATTGCCGAACTTGCAGGTTTGAACGTGGTGTCTACAGTGATAGGGCAGGAATTAGCTACTGAGATTTCCCGTTTAATTCCCCCTATGTACTGTGCAAGTGTGACATGCGCGAGGAATGTAGCAATCGCACTGGGTTTGGTGAACAACGCGATGCAAGATGGTCATCAAGCGATTCGCAGACTCGAAGAAGAAATCGAGATGAAAATCCACGGTAGGACAGTAGACGATGTACGTCATCAACTGACCGAGAAGATTGGGAATCTCGAAGCAGCGAAGAAAACTAGCAGTTCTTTGTATTCGAGTTTACGCGGCGTACTCCGTCGTTTACAGACGATGGACAGTGAGTGTGGTGTGTGTATGTCAGATTTTTCAGGCAATATGTTAATGACCTCATGCTGTTCATTTTTTATCTGCAAGGATTGCTACGTGAATGTGAATAAGTGCCCCAAGTGCAGATCCAACAAGATGAGATACATCGAAGTGAGTGACGAATCCCCCGCTGTGTGTGGTTCCACTTCATGTTCCGGCGCGGGTGCTGGTGCGGGTGCTGGTGCGGGTGCTGGTGCAGGTGCGGGTGCGGGTGCTGGTACACCAAGCGTGGGATTTGCGTCAACGAAGGAGACAGAAGCGTTCAAGGCGTGGTTCGAGGGTGTAGAGTTCCGCGATAAAAATCAACAAGTAGCAGTCGAGCTCATTCTTGAGAACGCACGTCGTTTTGGTTTAACGCACGTTATCATCGCTGGTGCTAAGGTAGAGGATTGGCACGACCGTGTATTTGGTAGAACAGGTAATGATTACATCGGTTACCAAGTAATCCGCCCTCATGTGTACGAGCCTAATGAGCGAAAGTCTACGCTGAAACTGAATAGATCGTACCGTAATTTTTGTGACGGTAGTGTACCGTCTATCCTTGTACTCGACACATTACAGCACAATAGTGTGGAGCTGACAGGAGTCGACGCTGGTTGTACCGATCTTATTCTCGAGATTGGTAGAGTGGGTACTACTACTGGTGCTTATATCCAACTCGCAGGACGTGCCATGCGCTTCGGTAGGAATCCTAACTCACCCATCAAGATTTCTTTACTGTAAATTATTTCCCCTTGTTGTACACGTCTGTGTAATTATTTTTCCTTGTTGTGCACGTGTATTATTAGTCTTAAATATTACTCCCTGTGTAATTACTACCACCTTGTTGTACACGTCTGTGTAATTATTTCCCCTTGTTGTGCAAGTCTGTGTAAATACCACCACCTTGTTGTGCATGTGTATTATTAGTCTTAAATATTACTCCCTGTGTAATTACTACCACCTTGTTGTGCACCTGTATTATTAGTCTTAAATATTACTCCCTGTGTAAATACTACCACCTTGTTGTGCACCTGTATTATTAGTCTTAAATATTACTCCCTGTGTAATTACTATCATCTGTGTAATTATTGTCCCCTTGTTGTACACCTGTATTATTAGTAATAATTATTCCTCTTATGTACACGTGTGTGTAATTAATGTCCGCTTGATGTACAAATAATAATGAAACAGTGTTAATTATAAATTACAGTGACAAATATATCATCAAAACAAAAATATAGCCATAAAATAACAAATTGATCATCAATATTGACACAATTAATAAAATCGATGCCTGCAAATAGGACAAGTTGTACTACTGTAAAGTAGGCGTAAAATGCAATCTTTACAGCATTCGTGATTACCACAGCACTTAAGTCTGATAAGTTCCGCCCCGTTTGTATTACAATTCGAACTGATTACACAAACACGTGGGGTGTTGGTAGGATTTTCTTCATCATCGGTAGATAAGTCTACAAAGGGTGTAGAAATAGTGGTAAGGCGTAAATCTGTCATATATTTATACCTTGCATCTCTGACTCTGATTTGTATAAAAGCAGGGGATAAACGTGCAGTTGCTACATACTGAGTAGGCATACCGGGACGAAAATGGAACTTGACCATAGTGAAATTAATCCCCGCGACTGTAATGGTATCATTAAATTTCATGACGTAGGATTCTTGCATTGTGTAAGGGTCACATATGAACATGTTAATATTGACCGGTACAATGGATGTAGTAGTATTTATAGTGTGGATTTCCTGCAAAAGCTTGAGTGCTTCAATATGACGTTCAGGTAAAATTGAATTCTGCCCTTCATTTTGAATTTCTCCCTTATTATAACTGTACGTCAGTCTACTGAAGGGATAACCCACGCCATCTATATAATACTTCTCCATTATAGGTGATAAATTTGATAATTGTGATAATTTTGGAAAAATCAAAAAAAATGGGTACAAATGTTCAAGATTTTGTAGTAAAATTTCTTGAACACTTTATGTTATTTTTATTATGCCCAAGTTTAAATTGAACCACCTCGTGTACATACGTCCACCTCGTCACCTCGTGTAGATGTGACCACCTCGTATTCCCATAATCAATTTACGGGGGTAATTGTTCAAGATTTACTAAAGAAAAATGTTGAACATTGTATTTCTATAATTTTATTTTTTTTTATCAATCACCCAAAGTCATATAAAATGGACCTTATTACTGATAATTTATACAAGGCGTGTAACATTTACGGCGCTAGGTGTACAATCGTGCTGCATTTACGCGATACAGGGCATATTATCGGAGGAGGTCAGGACGCCCATTCACGTAGGATTCTTGCCCCTATAGAAGCGATGGAATATGATATCTACAACTTAGTTAACGGGCTATTAGAAGACCGTGATTACAATCCCGAACAAGAAGTAAGCGTGACAATTCGTACCCTGACTGGTAGAGATTATCACATCAGACTTCTCCCAACAGACAACGTCCTATTACTCCGCTACCTATTATTCCGCGAGAGTGGTATTGATATGGTCACTCAAGAACTGTTATCAGGCGGTAATACACTTCGTAGTAGTACAATTATTGGTGACTTCATTGGTCTCAATGGTCCTATTGTCCATCTTGTAATGCGCCTGTCTCGTATAAATTTGATGGATTAATGATTTGTACGTGTTATTTTTATGTTATTTTACGGCTGTGTTTATATATAATTATTTTTTTGATTGATATGTACTACAAGCGTAGATTTTAATTACTAAATACTACTAAAAACACAAAATGTACAACAAGCAGTAAAAAAAGCAGTGTATACAACGTGACCACCTCGTCACCTCGTGTACACATGACCACCTCGTGTATACCTGACCACCTCGTATTCCCATATAATATTTACGGGGGTAAATGTTCAAGATTTATTGTAAAAAAATGTTGAACATTTCCTTTTTAAAAAAAATAAAAAAAAATTAATCACCTAAATCAACTAAGTTAATTATTTAACCCCGTTATCTATTACAAAATGCGTGTATATGCAATTAGTGCGTATTTCTACAACGAAATCTATCGTTGTAAAGATTTTTTTACCCAACTTGAGGAAAATATCGATAATGCTGGAAAATGGTACGAAATCGTGGAGAAAATCAGACAGGAGTTTGCATCATTCGTAATCTACCCCTTCTTCAACATACTAGTCCCCGGTATTATTGATCAGTATGTGAAATATGACGCTATTCATCGCATGTTACCCGCACCTACTGATGGTAGTGTAAAGCCCATATTTCCTGCTACTTACCAACCTGATACCCGTGAAATTAACACCCGCTTCTGTACTCTGTTCGAGGAAGAGCTTGTTGGAGGATGGCGTAGTATCCAATTAAGTGTATGTGCAGTTGACGGTATTGTCTTAATCCCGGCTTGTAGTATCAATGATACTCACACTCACTCGTATGTATGCGTGGATGACAAGGAGAATCCCCTCCGTGAGTACAAATACTTGCCTGCTCTTCATCGTATCAAAGGTAAGAGAATCCACAATTATCACCGTATGAAGCACCTCGTAGAATGGCTCCCTGGTATCAACGAGATGATGGGTAATGTGAGATCACTGAGCGGTCGTTTTTCACCCGAAGCGCGTGTTTTTACTACTGTACGCTTTGCGTTAGAGTATTACTACCCCATAGAGGATGACGACTTCTTTGTGGAAGTAAATCACCCCGATTTCGTGAACTCTGATGACGACGATGCGGGTTCTGAGGATGAATCTGACACTGACGATGAAGTCGAAGAAGGAGCAGATGGTAAGCTGAAAAACGAAGGTGTGATTATTTACTACCCTAACCCCAACAGTAGCAATGCTGGTGCTGGTGCTGGTGCTGGTGCTACTCTGGAGAGCTGCAAGCCTAAGCATGTATACATTCCCACCCCTGGTGTACCTGTCCCTACCGCGCTTCAGGAATGTCCGCCTTCTAGTACAGACGCTGACGCTCCCACTGACGTCGATTCTGACGAATCCACCGCTGAATCCACCGCTGAATCCGCGACCGAGTCCGCTTCTGACGCGGATGCTGACGCGGGTGAGAGTGTTCCCCCCCTTAAGCGCGCACGCATGACTCGCCAGGAGACTCCTTGGTACGGGTGCTAAAGCGCGTGTTTTCTTGTGTATTATTACATTCTTGTTATAATTGTTGCGCTTGTTCCCCTTGTAAAATTATGCTGCAACTCTGTGTTATTATACCTTGTAGTACATTGTTATAATTGTTGCGCTTGTTCCCCTTGTAAAATACC
>JACCDX011417636.1_pt1 | contig 50215 bp, 64 predicted proteins | sample 7449681 | NCBI WGS metagenome assembly JACCDX01 (sample SAMN15323450, study PRJNA562643) | freshwater metagenome | isolation source: river surface water | place: USA:Blue River Watershed | collected 2017-08-18
ATATCACCACCATCTTGCATTACTAAAGGAGTTGTTCCTTCACCATAAGGATTACCTAATTGACCAGGTTGAACAATTGTATCCTCAGGTCTAACGTATTTACGTTTACTTATTTCTCCTCTTGTACCAGCAGCTTTACCAACTACACCAGTTAATGCAGCTGATTGTTTTGCCGTTTGTTTTTGTCTTTTCTCATCCTTAAGCATGTTAATACCCTGTAAGATATTACCAGCATTGTTTATTAAACCAGAACCAATCTTGCTACCTAATGATGTTGGTTTCATTGATTTAGACATCTTTAAACCTGTAGCTTGATTAATCTTACCTTGTTGAAATGCTGAGTTACTTAACATATTCCCAACATTGGTCATGTTAGCAGCAGGTGCATTAGTAGGAGTTGTTGTAGGTATAGTTTGTGCAAAAGAAGGAACTCTACCACCTCCTTGCATTTGCATTAATTGTGGAAGCACATCTTCACCTACACTCTCCCAATCTATGTTCTTCATTCCTGTAGTTCCTGCATCAAAAGCATAAGGACTTTGTTGTGCACCAGCTGCAGGAGGTTGAACATTCTGCACTTTCACTGGAGCAGGGGTACCTGTAACATTAGCATCTGCTTCATCAGCAAAATCACCATATTTAAAATTGGCAGTTTTATAAGTGTCACCACCTATATATGCACCAACATTAGCTTGTGGAGGATTAGCAAAGTCAGTTAGTTGTGTTAACTGTTGAGCAACCATAGTCTTACCCATAGCAGCTTTCTTAAATGCTTTACCATGAGCTTTCATGAATGCTTCTTCTGTAGGATACTTCTTATAGAATTCCTTTTCAGATTTTACTTTTGCGATCTTAAGGATTTGATCTTTCATATTGAACGTTTGTGTGTTTTATTTATATTTGGTTAACCAACCACCGTTTTCTTTTTCTTCCTTACCAAACAATGCAGCTCCTCCAAGAGGAAGTAGTAGATTGTAAGGGTTTAAAATCTTTGTTCTAAACTTAGCATTATTAGGAAATTTTACATTTGAAAACTCGTCAACTGTTGATGGTCTCACTTCTTCTACACGTCTTACTAGTCCTCTTGGAAGAACAGCTTCCATTTCATTTGGAAATGGAGAAGAAGAAACTGCATTTGGATAAGCATAAGATTGCTTACCGCCTCCAGGTATTTCAACAATTTCAGAAGCTATTGGATTTCCTATTGAAGAGTTTAGATCTATACTAGTAGACAAAAATGCTTCATCTTTAAAAACATCACCAGCCCCAAGTTCACTTTTTAATACTGTTTTACCAGTTGGTTTAAAAGTTACAGGATCAAGTAATTCTACTGTATAGTCACGTGTTCCTCTTCTAACAGATGTGGCTTCTGGAAACTTATTTTTCTGTATAGCTTGATTTAATGCTTCAGCTTTATCTTGATAAAATTTACTTGTATTAAAACTAATTTCACCAGTGTTCCTAGCATTCATTATTTCATCATAACCATGTGCATAAGCATTAACTAGATTATTTTCCTGTGCAGTTAACTTACCTATATCATACCCCCAATCTCTAACAGGTATTTTATTCAAATCCCTAAGATGAGACCATAGTTTTGAATCTTCATCACCTGCATATATTTGTTCAAAAATAGGCAATTCTTCTTTAGAAAGAACGTTAGGATGCAATTGTTCAGGTCCATAGTTTATAAACTTACCACTAGTTGGATGAGTAACCACAGGATCTGCAAATGAAGGTATCTTATCAGCTAACCTATCTCTAATGTAAAGCCCAAGGTGACGACTAGGATTTTCAACTTTAGATAAACCACTTGTTTTATTTAATGTCTTAATCCCTTCTTTATGAATCTGCTTTATAATCTTAGGATCTACATATTGTAATTCAGGATGTATTAGTTTAGCCCAATTTTTATAAGCTTCCAAAGAACCTAAAGGCCTTTTATAATTACTTGTATTATTAAGAACATTTAAAATTTTATTAGATATACTCTCTATCTTATCTCCTATTTTAGTTGAAAAACTTGTAAAGTCACTTGCCTTTGCTGGCTTTGGTTTATATACATAATTATTAGCTATTGGACTATCATCTAGTTGATAAATAAACTTACTTTCCCCTGTTTCAGGATCTACAGTTTCTACAGCAATTCTACCTGAGTTATCTAATTGGTTAACTTTTGAACTAGGCTTATTTGTAAACCTTTTAAGTCCTGAAGCTATAGCAGGAGTTGTAACAGCACCTACATCTAAATAATCTCCAACTAATCCTAATATACCAAATGTATTATCTAACCATCCATTATTTTTACTAATACCGTAAGGGTTGTTCTTAGGATCCATTGCAGTGGTAAACAATCTAGTAGCTCCCATCATAGGAGTCATTTGTCCTATATTCTCAGCAGCTATTTGACCAGCAGCTTGATTACTTCCTGTTGGTGTGAAAGAACTTAATGTTTGAGTAAAAGGAGAGCTACCTCTAGCTTCATTCATTTTAAGTTTTAATACCTCTTGTTGAGCAACCTCTTTCTCTCTAGATGTTCTGTTATCTTGTTTAACAGTTTCTCTTTTATTCTTAGCTGCATTAGCTGCTTCTACAAGTAGTTCTCTACCTTTTTTATCTTTCTGTTTCTTAATGTCTTTTTGAAGAGTTGACATCATTTCTAGATTAGATCTAGATAAAGGACCTCCAGATTGATATTTACTTAACCATCCACCACTCTTCATCATTGGATACTCTGTAACATAGTCACCATCAAAATCATAGTCTTCTCCAGGGTACATCATCTGTGTATCCCCTGTATCAGATATTCCTAGTACGGGATAATCTACCCCTTCCATTGTTATGTCTGTACCTGGTATGATAGTTACTTCTCCTGGATGTGCCCATTGTCCCATTGGGTCTACAATAGCACCATCTTGAGCAATACTGTTAGGTTTGAAATCAAAGCCTTCTTGGTAGAACTTCATCTCCTTACCATTCTGTGCAGAAGCTTTTGTCTTCTTTGTATACTTACCATTAGCAGGAGCACTACCAGCTACACGTGCGTATGTGAATCCTACAGCACCTGGTAAGCTACCACCCATAGCCATATCACTATCCTTTTCCTGTGCACGCATAGCCTTACGAATTTTATCTGGATCTGTTTCAGGAGTTCCATCTAAACGAAGAACCTTTTGCGTTCCTAGTTTTGGTGTATTATATATAATTCTTTTACTACCACCAGTTGTATTACCTGAACCTAAGAAGTCTTCTTCACTAACTTCCATTCCATTCACTATATACTTCTTACTTCCTGTAGGAGTATATGGTGCTGGTTTAGTTTCTTCTGTTTTGGTTGGTTTGGTTAGTTTAGTTTCTTTCGTTTTAGTTTCTTCAGATTTTTTAATTACTGAAGTCTTTTTCTTTTCTGGTTCAATTTTTGATTTTCCAGTAGATGTTATAGGTTTTTTTATAGAACCAGTAATAGGGGTTCCTTTACCATACTTCTTCTCCCACTCTATCTTTTCCTTATCAGTTCTCATGTGATACGGCTTAATAGCAAGAGGATCATAATCATAAACCATAACATCTCCTCCTGGATAATCAAAGGTGGTTGGTTCATATCTTATCTCTCTTTGTGGTGCTATTCGTGAATCAATTAACGCAAAAGGAGCTGCCAAATTTTGCATTGGAGTTACCATATCTCTATAGTATTGTTGATATTCAGAACTACCTTTTGTCTGACCTAATCCTTTGTTTTCTAAGTCACGAACTTGTTCAGGACTGAATTTAAAATATCTTTCATAATATTCATCATCCATACCTTCCTTTCTTTCATTTCTTGTTTTTATTTGGGCACGATAAAAGTCTAGATTATCTTTATTAAGCCCTTTTAATCCACTAGATGAAATATTTGGATCGCCAGGCAGCGTATTATCAACACTCTTTCGTCTAATTCTTCCAGCTTTCATTTCTTTTGCATAGAAATTATTAAGAGCTGTTTGAGCATTAAACAAACGTGCACTATCTGCTGTTGTAGGGACAGGAATAGATTTACCCTTCTGAGCTACATATCCACCATCTTCCATATCTCCCCATCTCTTAAGTGGTGTAGGAATAGGTTTTCCTTTTTCTACGTATGGATGTCTGATTTCTTGTTCCCATTTCTCAGCTTCTTGCCATGTTTTAAATGGACCACCAAGATGTTCACCTGTCTTTCTATATTCATCAACAGGATCTTTTAAATCCTTACCACCTTTAAATGTAGGTATTAAATAAGCTGGTTCTCCGTTTACTCCTCCTATAGATGTAGCTAATTCAGTGCTAGGCTCAGCATAAGGAATTCTATAACGTGAAGGTAGTTTATAACTAATAGGTTGTAAGAAACCACCACTTTGAAACTGTCCACCCCATGCAGGAGAATAATCTCTACCTGTTATATCATTACCCATTCCTACATAGTTAGGGCCTGATGATACTGTTACATCATTAGGATTAGGCTTCTTGCCATAGTTATCCTTAGTCTTTTGTTTTAAGACTAGTCCTCCTTGCTCATATTTATCTAACCAATTAGCCATTATTTGTAAGAGATTTGAGATGGTGTGATAATGAATTGACTTATCAAATGGGCATCTGATCTATTATCTAGGACGTGTCTCACCTTTAAATCCTTCGCACGTAGAGGTTCTTTCTTAAATGATCTCTTTCCATAATCCATATTTGGTTGATTTACAACCTTATCTATAGATAATGAGTCACAACCTGTTACAAACAAAGGTACGGATTTATCTTTAACTAATGACCAAAATGTATTGTATTGATAGAAATTATCTGATTTAGTAAATGTAATTGTCTTACTATCAGCGTTATACATAGGATACTTCAAGTATTCCTTTAAGTTGTTGATTGGTTTAGGAACCAACTCTAATACACCAGAAGACTGTTGTCCATTGTACAGGATAGCTTTGTTGAAATAAACTGTGTTTGTTTCTATCTTAGCGTTATCGTTGAACACACCATCTGGTATAGGGAGGTATCTATATGCCTTTGTGTAATCTTTTACATTCTGTAAGATCTCATCATAATACTGATAGGCAAATGGATATTCTATAATATAAGGTTCTATGTTTCCGTAGAACGTGTTGTAAATCATTGTGTTAGTTAAGTGTCTCCATAAAGATGGGGTGTTTGTAGGTACAAACTCAATAGCTGCTATATCCGTAATACATAGTTCCTCTATAGACATTTGTAATCTTGTCTTACACTTTCCTATAGATTCAATAATAATAACAGTAACATCATCACTAACCGAATAGGTGATTCCAGAAATAACTTGGCTCTTAGGAATATTAGTTCCTAAGACATTTCCGTAGTTATCAGAAATCTTAAACGGTCCAGTTCTAACACCAGCCTTTGTTAATTTTATTGTTATTACTTTAGACATATCTTAATTAATTACGGAGCAATAGTTGTTGTTGTGGTAGTTGTGCACTCTTCTACAGCTGTACCTTCTATTGTACAATCTATACAAGCTGTTCCTATTAATGTACAATCTACACATAGATCAACTGCTGTACCTACCAATCTACAATCCAATGTTGTTGATGTGGTTGTGGTAGTGGTGCAAGGAATCTCAGAGAAAGCAATAGCTTCTAAGTCACACCCACCATTCAATCCAGAATAGAAGAAGTTATTCTCAGCTATATAGAAGTTAGGAATATAGCTATGGAAGCTAATCCAACTCTTAGTATTCATGCTAAATGAAAGAGTCCATGATTTGTTACAGAAGTATTCTGGATCATAAACACTTACCACTGTTCTTATTACACTCTCACCTAGAGTTCTTTCTATATAGAATTCTCTCTTAACAGCATCATATTTAATGTTTTTGCTATTAGGAATATAATCTAGTTTAGATATAATCACCCTGTCATACTTACTATCAAACACTCCATGTAAACCAATACCATCATAGTGGTTATCTGTGTTTACATCAGGATAGTAACGTAAGATTTCAAATGCTAAGTGGTCTGTAAAGAACTTATTAAGTCCTGAACCAAATCCTGATAAGTCAGTAGCCTGTAAACCTTCAATCAAGAACACCTGTCCTCTCTTAGCATCCACTGTAATCTGTCCTTGAGGAATCTTTAATAAAAACTTATTTTGACTTCCTACATATCCAAGATCTGTTTCAGCAAAGTCAATTGGAGGAGCACTCTTAAATAATGTATCATTACCTAAATAAGCAGCTTGTGGATTGCTAGTTTGAATGGTAAGCATTGTATTGTATAACAATGACTTGTTCTCAAATCTAGCTAATACAGCCTTGTTCTGAATACCATCTAGTGATACAAGACCACCAAAGTTTTGAGGGAAATCAAAGAATGAAACAGGTTTATAGATTAACCAACTGTTCACCTTATTGTCAGCAAATACATCCTGAGGATTTGAATAAACAGCTCTGAATGGATATTTAGTATAACAAAGTTGTTCAGCCCAATCTGCAGGCAGATGAGTGAACACATTCTCTCTGTTTTGTTTTGAATATGTTACATTATAATAATATGTATTATCAAACACAATAGGAACCACAGACTCTTGCAGCCAGTTATCAGGAATACCTGAGCTCACGTGTGGGTAGAAGTCACCTTCTAAGTTATTAAATGCTTGACGTAAATCCACATTATATGAACTTTCGCAATAGAAAGAAGGAATACCATAAGCAAACATATACATCTTACCATCGTAGAATGTTCTGTTAGGATTTACTACAGGAGGGTTTGCTGATGGATCAGGTGCAGGATCTTGGTTATTAGGACAATCAAAGTTGTGTGCCTTATAAGAAATCATATTCTTCAGCACTGGACCAGCACCATTATTTAAAGAGTAATCTTGTAACACAGATCTAGCTGAGTGCCAGTATTGTGGATAAGCCACATTACCAATCTCATCATAGAATATATCACTATCATCAAGACCGTTCACTCTGTTATCAATAAAGAATGGAAGTTTGGTCTTGAATGCAAACCTGTTAATAAATGTATCCCCACCAAATATAGTGGCTGATTTAGGTGTAGAGAACATTAGACTGTTAATATCAATGCTTTCTTGGAAACCTGTATCAATTGTATCGTAAGAATATATTTGACCCCACTGATTAACAAAGATGTTCTTTAATGATCCATAATAAGAAACTACATTAATTGCTTCATTCTTATTGGGTACAGAACAGTTGTTCTTCTGTGATATAGTAAATCTTGATGTATCAGAGATACCACTTACACCACCAACTAAAAGACTAGGAGTCTGATTAGGGAATGGTAAAGGTACAACTGATGAACCATCTCTAGTTTCAATAGTCTTTAAATATATAGATGATTCTCTATTATAGTTGTTAAAGTCATGAGTATCACTTACAGACTGTACTCCAGGGAATATATATTGAGCATTGTCTAATTGTCTTTGTTTGATACCTAGATTATTATCAATAATTCCACTATAGTCATAACTAGCTATTGAGTTAAATGAATAGCCGTAGTTTCTTCTAGTGATTCCATTTATGTAGATAGTTAGATAAGCTTGATATGCAGCAAACATTGCTGATGCATTAAATGTTGGAGTGATAGCAGCAATAGCCTCACTAGATTTAAGAGCATCACGTTGAGCTTCTGCTGTGAGAAGCTTATACATAGCATTCTTCTTAACTTCTACAAAATGAGCTATACCACCACCAAACATAACATTCTCAAGCTTAAGAACAGTTCCTAAGAAAGGTTGTCCAAAAGATGTTTCAGGTGAGTTAAATACCATTCTGTATTTAGACTCATCTGTAGCAAATGCATTTAACTTATTAGGATATTTTAAAGATGTTCTAGTTGCTTGTCTATTGATAGTAGCATCTGATGTACCACCAATAATTGTTGGAACAGTTGTAGAATTAACAAACTGAACAGCTCCAACATTAACTATAGTGACTACAGTGTTACCTGTTAATGGATCTTTAGATTCAAATGTGGTAGTGCTAGTACTACTTAGTCTATATGTGTCATAAGCCACTACAGTGACTGTTGCTGTACCAGAACTGATAACAGGTGTACTTAGAGAGAATATGTTAGTAGGAGATGAAACAATACTTTCTGTCTTTAATGTATTTGAAAAACAATCTGTATATTCTACAATAGTAGCTCCTGTTGTAACAAGTTTATATGTAACACATTCATCACAATAACCATTGTTATTGTCAAGAAGGAATTGATCTTCACTTAAATCATTGTATGGATAGTTGGGGAAGAAGTATTCTGTTTCTTCTCTCTTATACTTACCAACATTTCTAAGGATACCCTTACCTACAATAGATCTGTTTGTACTTCTGTCTCCTCTTACAATCTTAAATCCTACAATACTTTCTTTCTGTGCCTGTGTAAGATTAGATGAATACACTAGGTGTGAAACTTGTTGAACATCAATCTTTACACCCATTGGGAATATAGCATCATTCTGCATAACTGGTGCAAATGCTCCTCCTAATGTATATGTAGGACTTTCATATATGGGGCTTACAAGAACATCAGGAAACTTATGATGTCTAATAGGCTGACCAGCAAGGTCACCCCATACATCCACATTACATGGATAAGTATCAGTTGATTCCCAGTAAGCAAACTCACCGTATTGGTAAGGTCCTTTATATGATTGACTTGGTGAATATCCAGGAGAAAACCCTGTTACAGAACCTGTGTTGTAAATCTTCCAATAAGGAGCACTTGATCCTTCTCCAATAAAGTCAGGATTACTGTTTGGTACATCTGGTTGAGAACCTTCGTTAGCACTAATCATTCTACCAGGAATATGGAAACCATCTGTTTGTTTACCATTACTTAATAAGAAAACTATCTCAAATGCATACACTTCATCTCTTAGATAACCTCTAAGATTTGTAGCGTTCAATTCATCAGCATAGTTTTCTGTACTAGGGATTCTATAAGTTTCCCACTTAAGATCAATTTGAGTTGCAATTGATTGATAGTTAATTCTATCTATAGAGGTAAGGTTGTCCCAGATAAGAATATCTTGGGCAGTGGTTAAATCTTGAGCCACCTCATAGTATGGATACTTCTCAAATATTTCATTAATAGTGAGACGAATCTGTGTAACATTCTGTCCTGTATAAGTTACAGTTCTAGTGTCATCTTCAATAAAATATGTACCAACAAGCTCAACAGAAGCTATTGCATTTATTGTTTTAATTACAGCAAGATTGAAATATTGGAATTGTCCAGTAGTATCTAAGTTACTAATACTAACTACAATAGACTTACCTACTTGGTAAGAGAACTCTGGTGTAGTCACTTTATTATTAGCAATAGGTGTAGGATTGGTAACAGAGTAAAAAGATGTGTATGGGTTACCAGCAGCATCACAATACTGAATAGCAAACTGATATGTACCAGAAGTTAGGTCACCACCAGTTACAACATCAGTTATGTCTAATGAAGGAATATTAAAATTAGGCTGAACGTTTAATTGATTACAATCAAGCTCAGTAGTATAAACAGGATTACATAAGTCAGCATTAGGAGCCAACTTATATGGAATGTTATTCAGGTCTATGTATCTTCTAGGATTAAGACCATCTGTCCAATACACTTCTGTAGTGCAATTGGTAATCTTATGAACAGCTTTAAGAATAGGATATTTTATATCAAAGCCTAAACATTTAGAACTCACGTATACACGATATACGCAATCATTGTTATCCATATATCCAATCTGGCTATCTCCTGTTTCAGGATTAGCTAGGAAGAATAAATGTTTATTTTGTTCAACAATGAAATGGGTTCCTATTAAATGATAGCCTGTAGGAAAGTCTAGACATAACTCATTACCTGGCTCATTCTGATAGTTTACAGAATCTGAGTCAAAGTTCTCAACACTAGCATTCAATGCATACGTAAGCTTACCTTTCTCAACCTGATTTACAGATTGATCCATGTTTAAGCCAGATATAGCACTGTTATACTCCTGCTTAATATTAGTTGTTTCTTCTCCAGCCATATCTGTAGCTTCTATTTGGTAATTCGTATCTATTAAATCTATTTAAGTCTTGTATGATTCTTCTTTGCTTAGACCAAGAATCTTGCTTCTTCACCTCAATGTCAGCCATGATAAACGCTTCATCAGCTTGTTGTTTATAGTTCATCATCTTCCTCTCTAGCTGATTATATGTTTCATCGTTCACTTGGTTAGTGAGTGTTTCTATCACCTTGTATTTAATGAAAGCTTCTACAAACTCTCTAATACGATAGTTATCTGGAATCAACTCATTACCTGCTCCATCATATGCTGTAGAATAGAACACTAAGTGAACTACACCATTTCTAAAATTAGTAACAAACTTGTTATCTCTAATGTCAAATGAGTCAGCAGCAGAACTACCAAAGTTTGCACACTGTAGGTCACAATGTGCTTTAACAGAGATGTTACCTGGTTTCAATAAGTATTGTCTATGATATTCTACAGCCACTTGTTGATTAGTCTTATATACAGCTTGGATAAGTTCAGGCATGCACGTAGGACAACCTGTTGTACATTCTAGATTGGTACAAGGAGCTCCTCCAGAAATAACAGGACTTACCTGTATTGTTGTTTGTGAAGCAGCTTGAGAATAGAATGAATTAGCTGTTTGGTAAGGATAGCCAGGGATTGATGTACATAACCAAGCTTCTCTTACAGCAAAGAAATTATCAGGAAGCCTAGCTTCAAAGTCCTCAATATATAGAAGCTGTTCGCTAATAACATAAGAAGACTTTCCTAGTTTCCTAAGACACTTATCCAGGTATGTAGGGAATAACAAATCATCTACAGCACCTGTATCGAAGTAGCTTTTAAACTCTTCTTTCACAGTCGCATAGACAGGCTCAGGGGAGATGAAGTTATACTTGTAGTAATATGACATTTATTTTATTTTTTCCATTCACGATAAATATGTTGATATTGATCGTTGGTTTTTAGGTAGTGAGATAACAACCTTGAGGTTGTACGAGATGGTTTGAAGTACCAGAGTTTCATGTTCTTGAATCTAGCTGATTCTCTAAACCACATCCACCCAAAGAAATATCCTTCAGTGTGGTAGTTAAAGTTGTAGATTATTTTACCCTTCTCTTTAGATCTTTTCCAATCAACTGGTAGGTTAACATATTCCTTACCATCGATTAGTTTCATCTTCTTCCTCTTCTTCTTATTGATTGAGAAGTCACCAAATCCAAAAGGAAGTTTAGCTTTCTCTCCAGTTTCTAGAATATAGTTCTTGAAGCTCTCATTGTACAAATAGATGATGTTTCTCCATTGGTCAAATGAGATTTTTACGGAAGGGTTCTTTTTACAGAAATTATTGTAGTTTTCTTTGCTGGAGCTTCTCCAATCAACTTTTGTTCGCATTAGTTTGCATTAGTTGTGTTTGGTGCTTGACCATCCACCCCATCTGATGTTTGATCTGTCTTCAATCTGAAGTAGGTTGATAACAGCTTTTGAGATGTCAGTTCTAGCACTTGCTTTTCTAAATAACCAGGGCAGCCATATTCTTTATCTAGAGGATTTTTACAATACTCTTCTAGATTAACATTATCACTGCAGCAACACTCAGCAAACATGATCTCATTAGGAACATCTTCTTCAAAGAAAGCAGCAATTCTAACAGCTTGTAACAAAGGATTATTTACATATAAATAACCATTTGAAATCCAATAGTATTGCTCATTCTTGATGATTGGAAGTTTTAAGAGATTTAAATATCTATTGATAGTAATCTCTTTCAACTTTTTGCCTTGCCCACTCATAGCGTTTATTGAATAAACACCTTGAATGAGGTATTGATAATTACCCTCGCAGATACGAGGAAGTTTAAATTTTGTTCTAGCTACAGTACAAGGATCCACATAATCACAACATTCAGAAATAGGAACTTCTACCAATTCCAAACAAGGAATGGTAGTAAACAAAGTATCAGTAGCCCAAAGCTTTCTGAGATTTGTCTCACGTTTTACTAATAAAAGTGTGTTGTTCTTAATCTCAGATGCAACCACTCTATCAGTGATTAAGTTATCTGTTGATAACAATTTGTGCATTGCACGCACATCTGAAACTAATTTCCTTAAAGTTGCCATTATAAATACTGTTTGAATATATTTGTCATTCCTTCAGCTTGATCGATTAAGAATGCTGTCACTTCAGCTTTAGACATTGTGTGACCCATCTTATCATCCCAAAGGCTCTTAGCATTTGAGAAAGCTGGAATTTGGTAAAATTTAATACCGTTAAAATCATGACTCACTTCATGGTGCTTATCTCCTGTGAATATGTAGAAGTTATGGTGGAATGACCATTGGTCTCTATATTCTATTGGGAACAGTGCTGCAAGTTTAGCTGGCTTAATCGCATCCCCATGATTGAACATTAATGCTGAATTGCCATAACTTACATACTTTCTGTATTTAGGAGAGCTGTCAATTGTAAGTCTGTCTGTATTTCTAAAATACGTTTGTAACCAGTTAACCATATGCCATCCTACAAACTCATCATGATTACCAGCTACATACACTACATTAACATGTTTAGCATATTGTAATAACATTGTAATCATTAACACCTCATGGTCACATATATACTCAAATGAAGTTTGGTATGTATGTGTATTCTGTTGAGGGGTTCCTTTTGTAGTTGCATTGGTGTATTCACTATTAAACTCATCTGAGCCAATAATGTATGTAATTTCTTCTAGGTTGTTTGAAAGTTGAGCTTGTGCAGCAATCACTTCCACCTTATACATAATCTTAGCCAATCTATCTAGTACATTGTTATCACCATCTACATCCCATTTATTCAAATGAGAATCTTGTTTGTTAATAACTAACATACCATTTGGTCTCTCTGGGTCAAACTTAGGACTCATAACTTCCTGACTAACAGGCTGATATGAAGCTAAAAAGTCTACAAAGCTATCTTGAAACAATTGCTCTGCAGACTTCTTTGCTAACCAGGCTTTAACCTGCCAGTGGGGATTTCCACCATTCCCCCAGAAGTTCTGTACATATTTAGTTATTTCCCATTTATCTGTGTCTATGTGACACTTTTCAATTAATTCATCTAAGCTTTTAACCTCTTCGCTAAAGTTAGCTACCACCTCACCAACACCTTTACTAATGTCCTCTGTAAACTTAACTATTACGTTCTCTAGCTCAGCAATGTAATTTCCAACCTCAGCATCTTCCTCACTCTTCTCTTGATTTCTTAATTCTTTTAATAACTCATCCACCTCAAACTCTGTAATTCCAAGCTTATCAGCATAGAATTGTTTACTCTTTTTCCAATGTAGAATCTCTTCTAGCTGCTTCAGCAACGATTGGTTTTCAGGCATATATGGTTTAATTTAGTTAAAATTGGTGTAAAGGTACGAACTAATTTTGACATTTACAAAATTTAATTAACCAATTTAATTATATAGATTAATCAATTTGATTAGAGTTTAAACAAAAACCCCCAGCCTAGAAAGGCCAGGGGATACCTTGTAAAACCAACAAAACAAGGTTTTTGATATTTTATATTAAGGAACACATGGTGCACAAGCACTTGTGACTGTAGCTACAGGATTTCCGTTAGTTACAGAAACAGTTACATAGTTGCCACCAAAAGAAACATACCATGTTCCTGTTGGAGCAGCTGCAAATATTGAACCTGTAAATGTGGTACTAGTACAAAAAGTAGAACCATTACCTGTTACAGCTCCTGATGCTGTAAATCCACAAGCATCTTCTTGTGCTCCACCAAATCCAATAGTATCACTAAACAGTGTTGTTGTAGTAGTTGTAGTGGTAGGAGGAACTGTGGTAGTTGTAGTTGTAGTACATGGTACTATAGATATATCTACATAGTTTGTACAATCTCCTGTAGACATAACACGAACTATTGTTGTGCTAGCTGGAACCAATACAGATGTATATCCAGCTAATAAGCTAGATTTAGCTACACCTGTTTCAAATGGTACAGAATATGAATCTACGTTTGAATATAGACTAAACGGTCCTGTTGAAGAACCAGCTGTTGTTAATGTAATTAATACTGTCATATTATAAGTTTATTAAAAATTGGTTTAACACGTTACAAGTGCTCCTGTATTTACATTTACATTCAAGTAAGTAATTATGCTACTACTAATATTATTTATAATGTAAGGATTAGAACGACCACACAAACTTGTAAAATCATTATCTAAATTGCTTACACCTGTACCAAATTGAATATCATTATCAGACAAATCAGTTAATCCAAAATATATAGTTTGACCACCATTAAATGATAATCCTCCATAAGCATCCCAAGAAGGATATACGGCTATAGGTAAAGGTGATGTAGTCCATAATGTCCATGTTCCTCCAAAATCAGTACTATACCAAATTTTAAATTGTTGAGAAGTTGAAGAAGCACTTCTAGGACGGAAACTTACAGGATAAGCTATTGCAGATGTTGTAGTAGTAGTGGTAGTTGGTGTAGCAGTAGTTGTGGTAGTGGTAGTTGATGTACTAGTAGAAGTAGAAGTAGAGGTTGATGTACTAGTTGTTGTTGAAGTAGAACTAGATGTTGTAGTAGTTGTTGTTGGTGTTACTGTTGTAGTTGTTGTAGTAGTGCTATAAATACAAGAGTTTACCAATGTACAGAACATCACCTGTAAAGATGGGTTCTGATTGATTACAGTGATAAGAGTTTGTACTAGCTCTACAGGATCAAGTGCATTATCCAGTTTCTGCATAGCTACATTCATACCATCCCCTGTATCAACTCCTGAGTTAGGAAGATTGGGACCATTGTATTGAATAGATGATGTAGGGATAGGATAACCAGCAAACCACCCATTATTACATTGCTGTGGGTAATGGGCATATGATGTCTTTTCAAAGCAAGGTGAACCAGGTACGCAAGCCATTATAGTTTAGTTTAATCGATTAAGGAATGTACATGATGTAGTAGCAAGCACGTACAGGTTGGATGTTAGCATGAGCTAATCCACCGCCTGTATTACCGTTAGTTACACTTACACCTGTGTAGGCTTTAGTTGTTGTAGTAGCTACTTGTTCAGTACCAACTCTATTACCTGCAATATTTTCTATTCTTGTAATAGGGTTACCGTCATTTGTACTATTCCAATCCCACTCACCTAGAACTGATGTAGCTGTCTTAATCGCTGTATAGTGACCAGGGTCAACAACAGTTGCAGAATGTGAGTGTGAAGGGATTTGTGTAGAATTTAATATTACACTGTTAGCACCACCACCATCTCCAAGAGCATAGTTAGGATTACCAGCATAAATAGGATCAACAGCAGGATCTAGAGCCCCACCACCTACACCAATAATAGCACCTACAGGAACACGTCCTCTTTTATCAGGAGTTCCATTTAAGCCATTACATAGGTAGATTTTGTCAAATCCATCAGCAGGATTACCTGCCCCAGTGATATCAAAGTAACTTAATGGACCATAGTATTCTACAGCTGTGTAAGGAACCATCTTTGTATAGTTCTGACTAGCAGGAGCAAGACTATCTAAATAAGCCTGAATTAAAGTGTTTAAGTCAGAAAGCTTTACGTAGTTAGTATCTAAATCAAGAGCTAATGCAGCTAGATCTACACCTAAGTCACAAAGCTTTGTAATAACAGCCTGTACAATAGCATGTGTATCAGAAGAGGCTGTTACACCTGTAAGACAATCTACATCATAGTTTGCGTTCAATACAGCAATGTCAGCTTCTACAGCATCAACCTGTACTTGTAAATTACATGCAGCTTTTACTAAAGCTGTAAACAAATCTAAAGCAGAAGGGTTTCCACACTCAGGAAAACAAGGAGGAAGATATTGTGTAACTAAATTACAATAATCATCTGGATCTATAGTTATAGAGATTCCTGTTCCATCTAGAAAACTAACCACTTTATTAATAAGAGCTTGCTCTACAACAAGAAGGTTATCACCAGTATCTATTCCTAGAGAAGGAACAGACTCTCCTGTATATCTAACACATTTATCAGAAACAATCTCTACACAACCGTTATAACAATTTGTACAAGACATTTTATAAATTATTTATGAATTAAAAGTTTTACTTTACTAGCTATCATCTGTACAGTAAATTGACTACAGTAATCAGGGTTACAAAACTTGTAAGCCAAGATTCTTTTATAATTAAGTAAGTCACCAATTACAACTCCTGGTACAGGATAGTTTAAAGAGAATACGATATTATTATATTGATTATTTGCCAAGTCTGTCAACTTGCAATCAATATCAGCTAAGAGTGCAGGGATAGTTGCACAATCAACACAGTTTGTAAGCCTTGGTGATAACATTTTTTATTCTTTGAGTTGCTTGTTTCAGCTTGTAATTACAGGCTGAGCATAAGCCATTAATTAATTGACAACCGCAGCCTACCTTTAGGCCACATTCTCTACAGTTTGCCATACTAGTGGAAATTGATTATGTAGTTATTCCCAGAACAACCACAATTGGTTTTGATAAAATTATTAAGCATTTTGTTTGCTTGTACATACAACTTATTAGAAGTGTCTACAGCACAGTTATTAGCTGCAGCAATAGAACCCTGAATCATGTAGTATATACTATTTAAGTCAACCTTAGCTTGTGTCTTGATAGCAAGATCACATTCCATCATATCAAGCTTCATGAAAGCATTGTCAAACTTCTCTTGTAATTGTTCAACACGAATGATGGTTTTGGTAACATAGTTCAGATATGCAGGAGCAACAGAATATGTTAATGTATAGATTCCATCAGGTAGAGGAATCAATGGGTCTCCTACAGTACTAAGTCCTAATGAGGCTGAGTTAAATATATTAAAGTCATTAACGTTGAATGGTAGAGATACAGGTGCAAATCCAGGCATTGTTATTTCAATCGTTGGAGAAGAAAAAACAGGAGGATATGTATCATAAGTTGATGCATCAGCTACACCCAGTGTTAATGTATTATAAGTTGGTATTACCAGTATATCTAAGGTCATGTCATTAAAATAAATATGCCAGAGGATTTGAGAAATATCCTCTCACCCTCTGGCATAGGTTATATGATTCTACTTGTATTCTATTAAGGAATCAAAGTAGTTGTTGTTGAAGTACTAGGCCAAACAGTAGTTGTAGTAGAAGTAGTACTTGTGATAGGACCGCTATCATCAGTAACAGGACCTAAACCAGCAACTAAGATTGCCTCGATTGCAGCAGTTGCACCACTAGGGATAGCAAGGATTACAGTGCTATCTTCGATGATGTAATCACCCCACTTGTAAGCAGATTTGTCATACTCATTGAACTTAATGTAATAAGTGTCATAAGTAGTACCATCAGTTACCCAAGACTCAAAGTTCTCGTTGTAACCAACCATTCTGTACAAATGCTTAAGGTAACCAGCTTGGTAGCTATAGAAGTTTTTCTCTAATTGCTTGATCTCATCTGAAGTACCAGATACATAAGAAGCACGTTGAGTAACTACAGCCTCAGCAACGATGTTACAATTGTCAGCAACGATGAAGTCAGCAGTTGTAGCTGGTCCACTGTACACGAAAGTACGGAAGTACATACGATCGTATTCCCAAGGGAAAGCAGCAACATCACATGGTTGACCATATTTAGTTAATGGTTTACCAGAGATAACTAACTTAGCGTTAGCATCGTTACCAACTCTTTGGAATTGATAGAAAGTGTTGAAGCTAATGTTGTCAGGGTTGTTACCTGGAGCAGCTTGTTCAAACTTTAAGATAGCTTGATCAATGAAAGCAGGAACATCAACATCTGCACAAGGATCGCCACCACACTCTAAACAAGGAGCAACAACTGTAATAGAACGGGTGAAACCGTTGAAATACAATGTGTCAATGTAAGAAGAATGAGCACGTAATGTGAATGTTACAACATCACCAGCTTTAACGTTGAAGTTACCAATTTCAGTTACTTGGTTAGAAGCAACTGGGTTACCAACAACTTTATACCACTCACTAACTTGTGCAGAAGCAATCTTGTCAGAACGCTTAGAACCTTGTAAGTAAGTGTTAACTCTACCTTGAGCTAAATAGAAGTATGGTTTAGCAGCAATGTTACCTGCAGTAGCTACAGAGTAATCGCTTCTAAAAATACCAAATTGACCTGCGGTCAAGTCTTGCGTAGAGGTACCAGGGCTAGGTAGAGAGTTTCCTACTGGCACTACGAAGAGCGTAGTTAATGAAAAATCAGCCATTTTGTTTTATTTAAATTGTGAAAATAACTATTCGTTTGTCTGAATTCTAAACTGAGCACTTTGAACTGCAGATTGATTCTCTGTATACATTGCTAGGTTTTGAACTGTTAAGTCTAACAACTCATCTTCCAGGTATGTTTCCAGTTCACAGTCTTGATCGAAAGAGTCCTGTCCGTCTAACATAACATATCCTTCTTTATTAATATATTTAGGATATCTCATGTATGATATGTATATTTTCTTAGGTGTGAATGTACCGTCAGTAAATATAGAAATCTCATCAGAAGTTAGGAGGTTGAACGTTTCTTGATATTCAAACGATGGTTTGTAATGGGTATTGTTTAAGCAAAATTGCAAATCGCTATGCTTAGCCAAGTCTCTATTAATCCATATTTGTCTATCCTTACATCTACCCTTATCTGCAAGTACATAACTATCTACATAGAACATGTACTTTGGATCGAGTTGATCTAGTCCAGCCGACCATTGATTTAATTCAGCATTCTTGATTGTTAAATCAAGAGGTTGTTTATTGTAATCTACAACCAGATTTTGTAGGTCTTCATAACGCTTCTTAAAAGCATCAAGACCTAAACCAGAAACTGTGTTTTGACCGTCAACCTTCTGTTTAATCAACTTGATCTGAGCTTCATTCAAAGCTAAAATCTTATCTTCCAATTGGATTTGTTGATGTTCGTTAGTCGATAGTTTATTTAGTTTCTGGTCAATTTTATATAATAAACTATCTACAGGTATCATACAGAAGCTATTTTCTTAGTTTTTAATTTTCCTTCCAAGGTTAATAATTCGTCTTGGTTATCTTCATCAGCAAGGAATTTAACTAAATCATCTTCATCCTTAGCAATTTCAAATTCACCTTCGTACACCTTACCATTAGGTTTTAAACGATATACTGAGTGAGCAATAGCTTGCTTAACCAAGTCTTTAATATGGAGTAAGTTTTCCTTCATATCTGCAAATCTGGTGAACACCTCTACAGGGTTTAAACCAGCATGTTTGCCATTCTTGAATTCTGTTTGTTTTAATAGGTTATCTACCTGGTTGTATACAGATTCTTCTTTAGTGTCTTCTGTAACAGGTAATCCTAACAATCTTGCTACTTTACGCTTCTTCTCAGGACTCATTGCATCAAACTTGACAATAGCCTTGTTGATCAATTGTTTCTTCTTGAATATCACTGCATTCTCAATTTCATCATCAGCAACGTAAAATTGTGTATCTGCAGGAACTTCACCACGCTCCCAAGCCTGATAGCTAGAGGCAATTGTTGGATGAACTCTCAACCAAGCAAATGCTAATTCTTGAAAAGGATTGGTAAAATCAAAGTAGTTATCACCATCCATCAACTTAACTGCTTGTACATGTAATGTATCATCTGTAGATGTAGACAATCCATAGTTCCAGAAACTAGAACGAGGACTTAAATCAACATCACCTAAAGCAGCTTCAAGCTTCTTTCTAAGTGCTGTAACTCTTTCAACTTCCATTTCTCTTTCAAGACTGTCACCCATTCTACGAATGTATGCAGCATTTGGATCTAATCCAGTTCTGTACTGACCATCAAGTTCCTTGTAAGGATACTTAAATACACCTGTTCCAGGGATCCTGGTTAAGCCTTTTTGTGCAAGACCACCTTGCATGGTTTGCAACTGAGAGTTGTTGTAATCTTTCTTAATAGTAGAGATTTTTCCTATCTTACCCATATGTAGTTGTTTTTGTTTGGTTTATTTTTGCAGATGGGTTCTCAGCGAAGAGAGTGCGATACAAACACATAATCTGTACCCATCCATCTGTGTGAGAAGACTCCCCCACGTGGAGTAGTGGGGGGGAATTCTTCTCGGTAGGTTATGCCTAATCGTTAGATTAGAATTGTGGTATTTCTTCGATTAATACTGTACGTGATAAATCTTCAATGAATACATCACAACGGTCTTTCATCCAAATTTCATATCCGGGGAATTTATTAGCTGAACTCATACCCTGAGATTTTGCAAATCCTAAGTGGTGACGAGTTCCATCGATATAACCCCAAGTCATTGAAGGAGCACCCTTCATACGTACTTCACGGATGTTGTTTACCATTGAACCATCGCTCATTGGAGATACATCAAACACCATGAATACAGGAGTAGATTTTTTGTTCTGACCGAATTCTAAGTTAGTTTGAGGAAGGTCTAATTCTTTTAAGTGAATTAGTTCAACACGACCTGTTTCACGTGTAACCATTGCATCGAATGCAAAGTTGTAAGTGATGTGTTGACCTTCTCCTTGCATGTAGCGATTACCAGAATCAGCCATGAAAGTTAAACCAGAATTAAGTGCATCATTTTTAAGAGCTTGTTGGAACACATCGAAACCAGCTTCGTTAGTGTACATTTTAACTCTACGATCCTTAACATCAACACGACGATAGAATAAGTCACCAAACACTGAACGAATCAAGTTTGCAGTGAACTCACCACGGTTGTATTGTACTAAGTTACCGTTATTACGCATTCTGTGGTATACACCAGCAGATGTACGCTTTAATTCTTGCTTAGAACCATTAGTCTTCACGGTACCAGGCTTAGCCCAGATCATACGCTTAACTTTTAATTCTAACATAGACTTACGCATCCAGAACTCAATAAATGGTTCCCATTTAACATCGTTACGAGTTAAAGGTAATTGGTTACGTCTTTGTGGAGCATATACTAAGATATCAAGAGGCTTACCAGAAGCATCACGCATCATTTTATCATCAGCCCACTCAGTGATTTTGTGCTCATAACCATATGCAGAACCTAAAGATTCAAACATAGTGATTTGCTCACCTAAACGAGGAAGACCTAATAAGTCTTGATCGAATTCACCGATAGCAGCATCAACTAATTCAAGTTCAATACCAGTCTGTAAAAAAGTAGAACTTACGTAATCTACTTGAGGGTTGTCAGTCACAAGAGTGAAGGTGTACAAAAAGCCCATATTCCAAGGAATAGGATCTTTGATCACGTAGAAACGAGGACCATACTGACGAGTACCTACAGAAACAATTGCATTCTTAGAGAACTCATTAGTGTCAATTACAAGAGAAAACTCTTGACCATCGATACCTGGCTTATCTAGAGCTAGAGTGCTATCAGGAATATCAATGATTTTAGGGAATTTGTAAGGAACTTGTACTTGCCACTTCCAAGCATCACTGTTGTTATCGATATAGTAAGGAGTGCTCTTGTTAATCATGTCCAAGAAATCGTTACTGTAAAGAGAACTCTGAGTGTACAAACTGATAATTTTCTTATCATAATCTGCTGGCTCAGTCGAGTGAAAACTCTCCAAGTGGTTCGCATCTGTCAACTTACCTACTGCACGCTTGTCCATAGAAGCAACACGAGCATACGTAAAGCCAGTTAAACCTGGAATTGTTTGAATTGCCATTTTGTTATTTTTTTAATTAATGTTTATAAATTGTTTATTGAAACCATGAAGTTGTAGGCTTGGGCTTATTTCCTGTTTTTGTAGAACTTTTGCTAACTTGTCTAGCAACTTCACCAAACAATTCATTTGACTTCTTGGTGATACCAGTCTTTTGTATTGTAGATAAAGTAGGATCCTTTTCTAAGATCTTTAATAAAAGTCCAATCTTAACCTTTGTTGCATGGTTTTCAGGACGTTTAAGTTCTAGAATAGTTTTGTCAAAATCTGTGAGAGTCTCACCAGATGCTGTCTTATACTTATCTACTAACAGGAAATCTTGTAGTTCACCAGCCAATTTAGGGTTCAGAGGAATACCGTCAAACTCTTTTGCTTTTAGTTTTTCTTGTAATACCGACTGAACGTTCTGATAGTATTGCTGTTTAACAGCAGCTTGCTGTTGTAATCTTCTTTCATTCTCTTGCTCCATTTCTTGAAGCTTTGCAGCTTCTTTCTTAACCAACACTTTGTGGTGTTTTGTAGCAACAGTTTCCAAATCACCGTAATTTTTCAATCTTTCAATTTCTGTTGTAACATCCTCAGGATCAAATCCTTGATCAGAGAGTGCTTGTTTAATTACTGCAACTTGGTTAGTTTCGTCTGCTAAATCCATCTCAGCGAAACTCTTTATATTATTATAAGTACCGAAATACTCTTTTGGATCTACTCCTTTTACAAATATGGCATCAAATGCTTGTTGATAATCTTCTCCAAATTGACCAATGAAGTTGTTTACCACCTCAATAGCTCCTTTCTTCTTTTCAGCTTGGAAACGCTCAAGGAATTCCTCAGGAGTTGAAATGTTAACTTCTTCTTCATCTTCATCATTGGTGAATACACCAAGTTTGAAAAGATCTTTAGATAGAGATGCAAATGGACTAGCTGGTTCAGCACCATCTGTTTCATCATCATCACCATCTTCTGTATCTGCAGGAGCTTTTGCTTTAGGAGCTGGAGCAGGAGAATCATCTTCATCCTCATCCTCTTCATCATCTCCACCTAGTAAAAAGTCCTGTAAAGACTTTGTCTTATCTTCTTTATCTTCCTCATCATTCTCTTCTGGAGCAGCAGCAGCTGGTGCTGTTGTCTTCTTTGCAGGTTTAGGTGCAGGAGCAGGAGCAGGTTCATCTTTAATATCTTGGATATCATCAGGATTGGTAGTAGAAGTCTCAGGAGCAAATAAATCACTTAAAAGCTCTTGGTTTCCCATGCCCATTTCCATAGTATCTTGAATACTAAAGTTTCCCATTGATGGGTTGTCTAGATTTTCAGCCATATGTAGTTTATTTTATTATTGGTTTTCAGGTGTAAAAGTATATTATTATAAATTAATACCAAAGAGGTAGTGCACTATAAGGACCATTATTCACGATAATATAGCATTAATGTAATTCACTCTAATCAAGATTGTTTGTAATTGTGTCATTTATTAATCTAAAGCTCTTAATTGGAGCTAGGTCAGTGAGCGTAACTTGTTGAATTTCAACACCCCACTTCCTTGCTTCAACTCTCACCTTCTTAGTTAATGTGTTATCAAGTTCTGCATCTGTACATTCTTCCAGGGACATAGACATGATTACGTTTTTTATGACGCTTTGTGACATGTCAGCTATTGCATCTTGGGCATCAAATACTTCTAACAGAAAAGTTTTCACATCTGATATCTTGTACTTGATTACACCCTTGACAACAATGTTCTGTCTATCACTAGTATACAAAGATTGTGCTGGAAGGCTTAATGTTGTAATAACGACATGTTGGTCAATCACCTCATCTACAAATGGTATCTTTGGGTGGAACCCAGGTTTTAACACCTTTTTAAATTTACCAAATCTCAGAAGTACAGCTTCCTCGTAATCCCTGATAATAATACCAGGGAGTACGTCTGAGCCAAATTGTAACACAACGTCAATCAGCCTATCTAACATAATTATTTAGTTTTCTTATTCGCTCTACCTTTAGCATTTTCTTTAGCAACAGCTAAATCATTTGCTTGGTTTTCTCTAGCCACTTGTAACTTCTCTCTTTCTAATTGAAGTTTCTCAGCATCTTGTCTTGCTCTAGATTGAATCTCTTGAAGTCTTAATTGATAATCGTTAGCAGCTTTAGATTGTTCTAAACCTAACTTATTGATTTCCAATACATCAGGAGCTCCAGACATATCTAAATCTGATAGAGGACCACTCTTTGACTCAGCAGCAATAAGTGCAATCTCTTTCTTATTAATTCTATCAAGTTCCTTCTGATAGTCATCATGAGCCAATTGTCTTTCTTGAGCTTCTTGAGCTTGTTGTAATTGAGCCATAGCTTGTTGTTGCTGTTGCTCTTGTTGTTGCTGTTGCAGATCCAATTGTTGTTGTTGCATAGCATCTTGCTTATCCTTAAGACTCTTGAACACCTTCTTCATCTTACGTACAGAATCAGTGCTGTAAAGTTCAATGATGTCATGTAATGAACCACCATTTTGTATAACAGCTTGAGACAATCCACGTAATTCGTTAAACATTTTCTGATCTTCAGGACGATTGGTTAAGAACACCTTAAGATCACGGAATCTTAGATCAGTTCCATTCACCTGTACGAAAGCAGACTCTCCATCAGATGTAATGTATGATAGGGTGGATTGTGGTTTCTTAGATTCCACATATAAAGCAGCATCAATGATAGCCTGGTACAACTGACCAAGAACATACTCATGAGCTACGAACAAAGGTTCTGTTTGAGAATAAGATTGTGTAAGAGCTGCGTTTGTACCTGTAGCACTTTCACTAGCAGATACAGATCCCATTCTTTGTCTAGACATACCCACTAGTTCCCAACACTCAGTTTTTAACTGCATGGCTAATGTGTAACGAGATTGAATCTCCTGCGTACGTGTAAGGTCAATATCTCTAAATTGGTTAAAGCTAGAAGGACTCTTTAAGTTTTCAGGAGAGTCATCAATAAATACAACCCCTCTGTTACGAGCTTCTAGTTCCCACATATCTAAAGCATCTTGAGCATCACCGTCCTTAGGAACAGGAATATGTCTGATGGATGTTAGATACACCTTACCAACTTCCTTCTCAAGAAGTGTGTAAAGCTGGTTCATACACACATTATATAACACCTGGAATGGTTTCATTAAGTCTACTAAGCTCTTGGCTTCTGTATTCTTAACCTCATGAACCAATCCAATGATAGGACAATAGGTTAATAACTTGTAAGGTTTAACATGGTAGATGTCTGGACCAATCTTAATACCCTGATACCATTGGTTAATCCAACCCCACTCTAGAGAAATCTCTGTAGGAATTGTCTTACTCTTATAGTTTTCATCAACAAGCATAGATTGCTCATTGCCCATTTCATCTGTGTAGATTAGTTTACCAATCTTCTTCTTAGAGATCCAATAGGCTCTAACAACAACATACTTATAACCAAATGAGCTTACATTAGATGTAAGACCCAAGAAGTCTTTAAGTCCATCATCGTTCTCTTTCATCTCTGATTCAATGATCATTCTTGTTTGTAGAACAAGAGGATCGTATGTATCATATTGTACTGAATCAATACCAGGTGTCGCATCTGGATTACCAAGATTTGATTCACGTACGTTGATCAAACCATAGTCTTGTAATGAACTACGTAAGTGATCTATTTCTTCTTTAGTTAAGTCAGGGATAGCTTCAATAATTTCAGATAGTTCCATCACCTGTACAATACCAGCAGCATAAGCTCCTTGTGCTCTACCTGTAGGATCTGAAACATATTTTCTATCTGGTGTAGTTAGGAACCAAGTGTTCTTAGGGTTAGCCACCTCAATATTAAATCCAAGTTTAGAGTTGTCCTCATATATATGATAGAACTCTCTAGCTGAAATCAACATATCTCTGAAGGCATCTTCTGATTTCTCTTTAAGATTAAACTCTGCCTTCTGACATGTAAGAATATGGTTAGCCCATTTCTCAGCGATAGATGTATAGCTATCCAACTCATCCTTCACTTGATCAAGTGTCATTTGTTGAACTTCTTCATCTTCTAACTCTTGTCCATCTAGCTGAGCTTTAGTTAATATCTTTTGTCTAGCTTCATTCATGATGTATTCCTGTAGAATACCAGTTTTGAATTCTAGTTCTTCAGACTGACTATCATCATCAAATGCCTTCACACGGAAAGCATCTGGTCTTTTAGAAATCTCACCAACTAACTCATTAAGAGGAGTGGTGATGATAGAATACATTTTTACATATGAAGGAAGATTTAAGTTAGCTTCTAATGTTTGTGTAAAGCTACTTACAACAGGCTCTTGATAGAAATCCTCCATACGCAAAATACCCTTGACAAGATCGTAGTTCTTAACAAAGGTGTCTCTATTCTTCACATACTCAGCGTATGATTTGTTAGCAAAATAGTCCATTGTGTTTTTAATCCAACTCTCATCTTGCTTTTCCTTCTCAGTTTTAAACTGATCAGGGAATATATTTAAATATGCATACCTAATCGTAGCATCTTTTGTATACCGTATAATTGCCATTATGTAAAAAGTTTACGTTTTCTATTATTAAATATTCCTCTTGATGTAGAAAATAAAGGGTTCTTTGGTGTGCCTGCATACATTGCTTTCACTCTATCATCACTAGACCCACCAATCTTTCCAAATATAGGATCCATCTTAAGTGCTTGAGCGATAGCTAATTCTGCAGCAATGATACGGTCAAAGTTACCTGAGTCATTGTACTGAATAACTTCTTCAAGCAATACAGGATCAAAGATCTTACTCACACCCAACACTTCTCTCACAGTCTCACCAGCTTCATTTGTCTCTTTATATATTGTTCCTTCCAAATACTTCTTTAAGCAGTTGTGAAGGTAGTCAATTATTTTCTGACTTGAACGATGAATTCCATACTCACGTTTAACCGTTGTGTTTGGAACAATCTCCATAAGCCATTGAGGTTGCTTTTCTAAATAGTGAGCATCTCCTTTAGCTTTCATATATTCTATAAATGATATATCATCATTCTCACAAAGCGTTCTAGCATTGTAATACTTGATAAGAAGTCTAGCTTGTTCTTCCCAAGTTTCCTTCTTTTCAGGTCTAGCACAATACGAAGCTACGAACATATCTTGATATTTCTCACCTGTTAGGTCATGCATTCTTTTATAAATATACACAGATCCTAACGAACTTGAATATGCAGATTGTCCTTGTCTATATGGATCGACTCCAGCTACATATAATCCATAAGGAGGATTATCAATTGGGAATTCATATATAACAACAGGAGCATCTTTCTGATCACTATTCTTAAGAGGGAAGTTAGATATAGGAAGCTTATCTGTAAACTCGTGACTTATCTTCTCCCCATCATTAAATAATATAATAGGTGTACCTGTTCTTTCTTGTTGTAATAGTCTGCTCTTCTGTCTTTTAGCAGCCTCAATATCAAAGATGTTAGTGTCTTCATTGAGGAATATGTCATCCACTTCCTGTGGGTAGTACATCTTTTCTTTTAGATAGGCAACTCTATCACCAGCTTTCTTAAGTCTTTCTAAGTTTTGCACAGTGATTTGGTCAGCCTTCTCTTGGTCACTTACCAACATCTCAATCTTATGTAAGTCGGATGTGTAAGGTTCACTTAGGAAAGCTCCAAGTGTGCTCTTCTCTTTGGCCTCCATTCTATACTTGTTAGATATAAAGAGTCCATGTATACGAGCTGTGTCTTTCTCATTATTATATGTAAGGAAATTGAAGTTGTCTACATCGAACATTAAGCTCTTTGCATCCATAAACTTCTTCATATCACCACCTGTACCTGTAAGAATGGGACTACATCCCCAACCAAATGGTGTGGTGAAACCTGGAATTGCAGCTTGCAATCCACGTAAGAAACTTCCCTTACCTATCTCATCAATGATGAGCTTTCTAGGTTTTGTACCTGCGATAGCTTCCTCATTATTACCTTCATCAAGGTTACGAATTAAGATGGAAGAAAAGGGGATACGTTCTCCAGACTTGGTCTTGATACCAAGCGTAACTTGGTTTTTCCAGTTATCCTCAATTCTCTGCCATCTCCAATATTCTGGAATGAAGTTAAGCCCCTTATCAATCTTATCTGTGATAAGCTTAATATCTGGAGCGTTCAAACCAGCAATAATGTTTTGTGAGTTTTCATCAAATGTTGCACCCCATGCAATATAAGATGCCTCAATAACGGACTTAGCAAAACGTCTAATACCTAGAATGACTAAGCCTTTTCTTTCTTTCTGTGCTCTGTCAATTTCGTTTGTTACCAGCCACTCGTTATCACGTAATAAAGGATTAGCATATTTCTGTGCAATCCTTCCATACTCATCAATAACATCCACCTCTGTATGCCATATGTTTAGGTGCCAATATAAAAAGGGGTTGATATATACACCCCCCATCATACAACCGTTTAAACATAGGTCTTTATGAAAATCATAGAATGGCTTATATTCCTCAGATGCTCTGTCTGGCAGACGCTTCTGATTGATAAACCAATCTTTGTAATCTATACTCTGTACTTGTACACTCATTATCTTCTGTTCTTAAGAAACTCTTCTGCAGCACCAGATAATTCTCCTTTACCCCTCACTTCCACTTTAGCCTCTTCAACACTTCTTAACTTGTCTACCACCTCAATAAGAGCTAGGTAGTTTTTCATTGTTTCTTGTACAAACTTACCTTGTGCCTCAATGCTTGCAATTACCATAGGTAACATACCACCTTTAGCTGTAGGTTTCCACTCAATCCTGTCTTTTAGTTCGTGTAGTGGATTTGCATCAACATAAGCTTTCCAAGACGTAAGCTGTGCTTCAGCCCATTCAAGCTCTGTATTTATAAATGTAGTTTTCTTAATAGTTGTCGCCATATTCGTCTTCTTCTTTTAAAATATTGTCCAGATCCATCCCTTCCTTGATAATCTTATCAATCTCAGATTCGTCTGTATGAGGGACATCCATTTCAAGCTTTGTTTTGTACTTATCCATTACAAAAGCTAGCTCTTTATCTGTCATTCCCCATATATCTCCATATTCATCAAGAGCTGTAGCGATGTGTCTTCCCATGTTATACTCTGGGAATTCCTTATGTAGTTCTTGAAGCGTATGAATTATACTATTGTAATAATTCTTCTTACTCACTGTATTATAATAATTGGTTTAAGTCCTCGTCGGACAATTTTATATTTATTTGTGATTCGTCTGGGTCTAAATCTGTGTCTTCCTCAGGAGACATGTATGATGAGTTGAATGCAATACCTATCTTATCCTGTTCTACACCATTAACACCAAGGATGTCAATATAATCCACACCAGAATTGTATATTTCTGTTAGGTGATCCAGTAAAACTGATAAAGGAATCTTTCTTAGTATGACATCATGGTTATTCTCCATCGATAGCTTGTTTTATTTCATCATATTCGTCATCTGTCATCATCTCTTTCCACTTACCAATAGGGCAAGCACATGACAGACACTTTGTTTTGGCTGATAGTGTACATCCACAATCTATACAGAATACATCTGGTCTGATGGTCTTGTGTTTTGTAGATATATTCTCACAGTCATTACAGATAGCCATTCTTTCCTCACTAACCTTAGTGATTAGAGCCTTCATTTCAGCTGGAGGAAACAGCTTGTTTCTCCATCCTTCATAAACCTTGGATAAATCAATCATATCTGAGCTTTGGTTTTAGTTGATTGATTGCTATGTGTGTGTTGGCTAATGTCACTGTAGCAGCATTTCTTCTTTGCTCTGTAATTGTGTCATCAGCCAGTATTCTTTCCATTGCTATCACCTTAGCGTGTAGGGCTTCTAGCTTCTTAATGGCCTTTTTGTTGTTAAAGAGGAACTTGCCAAACCCAGATATCTCTACACTGTGGTTGGTGTCAAGGGCCTCGTTAGCGGATTGGAACTGATGGTTGACAACAGCCTCAATTGTCTTCTCACTTGTGAGCATCTTAACAGCTAGTGTCCTAATCAAATAGTCCTTAACGGACATGCTTATTGGCTTATCCATGGCTAAGGGTTATTTGTAACACTATATCGTTCTCAAAATTGAGGATGATCATTGGATTCACCTTCACCTTTGTTCCATCCTTCACAAACACCCCTAGCTTCTTAAGCTTGGAAATGATGTTGTTTATTGTAGGAGCTGTACTGTCGTATTTCTCACAGAACTCTTGGCGGATGTTAGCATAACTAATGTTCCCCCTTATGGCTGTAAATGCCACGAGCTGTATTTCCCTCTGCGTAAGCTTCAACCCATTCAATGCTGACAATAGGGAATAGTACTTCTCAGCTGTAGCAAACTGATCCTCTACAGGCTTTTTAAGCTTCTGAACTATTGTCTTCTTGGTTGTTGGTTGTTCCATATATAATTAAGGCAAAGGTAATTGATTTACAATCATCTACAAATAACTTAAATAGTTATTTATAACACCTAATGCTATATTATGCATCATTTTCTTGGTTATCTATCCAGAATAGAACACTAATGTTTACAAAAAAGAAACCTATACGTAATTCTCTCTCTACATTACCATCATCTAATATGAATTCTGTATACGATAAGCCTATAAGGAAATAAGGACTTCTAAACAGGTTAATCTCTAATGCAAAATCTATTTCGTTATACCTGGAAAAACCATGTACTAAGGAAGTGACAATCAGTAGTGTTGCTATTATATATATCATGCTATTAGTGTTTAACCCACCCTCCACCCCAAAGGTAAGACTGGGTGTTTCATATTAACAAATTTATTTTCAAAATGTGGATAACTTAATGTAAAGCTATACCTTTACAAAATGTAAAATAAGTAAAGCTATAGCTTGACAATCTAGGAAGTGAAACACAGCCAAACCCAGAAGTGTCTATATAAACTCCACATCATCCCCCTTACCATTCATGGGATTGTCATACACTCTAATATCATCAGAGTAGAAATGTTTAACAACTCCTCCAGGTAGCCTAACTAACCAGACTGTATTCACGTTTAGCCCATAGTCCATAACTATTAGAGCTTCCCCTTCTCCATGCCCCTTACACCAAACGGGTATTGTTGGATTGAGCTGTAGCATCATGCCATACATATATTACAATTTTATTTAATACAAATATACGACAAGCCATCCAATAAAAAAAATTTTTCTATACCCATAGGCCTATTGTATGTATGGGAGGGGAGGGTACTTCATATTGCAACCCCGTCTACAGATTGGCAGGTTGGGGTAGCCCCCTGTCTAATTCATAATCAAAGTGCTTGCGACACATTAAACACTGCAACAAAATCACATGAGACAGACTCAAATCTTATCAGGCAAATTCTCAACAGGTGCAGATTCAAAAGGTAATTTCTCTGGCTACAATGCTGGTGGTGAAAGAATCTTCATCCACAAGTCACAGATGGAATCAGTGGGCTTCAACACAGCTGATGATGTTAAGTTTCCATTCTACGCTTTGATTGCTAACAAACCAATCCAAACTCGTGATGCTAACGGTGAAATCACAGACGTAGTGGTTGACAGACTACAAGCATTAAGCGTGTTCAAGACTGCTGAAGCTTTAACCTCTGCTGTTAATGCAGACTTTGCACTTAATTTAGACGCTGCTAAAGCTCGCAAAGAGATGGCAACAGCTGCTGGTCTTACTGAAGATAGCGTTAACTCACTTCTTCAATTGGCATAAGCCATTCATAATGGACAACAGACTCTCAACTAATGAGAGTTTGTTGTTCTTTATATATATGGGTGGGCAATGAAAGTGCTTTGGGTGGGTTAATCACGACGTAACACATTGATTTACAATATATTATTTGTAAATGTGTGAGTTGCTGTGTAACCTCTCATGGATAAATAGCACATTTTTGATAACAGCTAAATGTAAAACATAATACAATACATATAGCATTAAATAACAATTATTATGTATCAAACAATATTCCTCATAAGTGATGGAACTATTATTACTAGATGGATTCTTATATTATAATGTACCATTTCAGCTTCCCAAGGGCTGACAGATGTGTAATACTGGTAGAATAGGTTTTAACGAGGGAAACGTTAGCTTATTCTTTAACGAGAACGCACTTGATTACACATCTGAGTACAGAGGGATTTTATTAACTATAATGCAGGTATAGAGGTTAACCTGACAGTTCTACATGACTGAGACATAGACACTTGTTGCATATGAGACACATTAGAATATATATGCTGAGGCAACATTAGGCTATATATTCGCTTTTTAAATACATATTATATGAGAGGATATTTGATTACAAACTACACCTCTATTGGAATAACAATGAATATTGGCATAGATAACACTGTTGATAAGCATATGTATCCCAAGAGAGTTATGTATTTTACAATAGGTATATTATTTTGGACTTACATTATTAACATACATATTAAATAAAAAACACATGAGAAAGATTACATTATTCCTTCTTATAACCACTATTGTTGGTTGTACTATTAGTTCTCGTCCTTCTACTAATGGATATCAGATGACAGTTGATGCTGATTCTATTTACATCTTTGATGGAGATAGATATGTTGGCTCATTAGCTTGTTCAGCTGTTCCTGCATTAGATAGTCTTATTATAGAGGACAATAGATAACCATATTCACAACACACACAAACCCAAGAACATGAACTTAATCAAACACATCGCTAATCTATTAGCTCTATGGACAATACCATATATAATTGTCCTATTCTTTATGCTTGTTTCAGGCTTTGCATTTACATATAATGGAGCTGTTACAAGCACACAATTCATTGTATTAGAGTTTTTCTATTCTATTATTATGCTATGTACATATGCAGTGCATCATAGTGACAATGGAAAAGATGATACATTTAAACTTTTTAAAACCAAATAGATGCCATACCAGCTATTTGTGTCATTGCAAGCTCCTGCATTCTCTATGTGGGAGCTCTATTTTATTCATTATCAACCATTTAAATACAATCAAATGAAAATTTTATTTGCACTATTCTCTGTAATCACCTCAACATCAGGTGGTTATTTATTACTTACAGCACCATCAACATCACATGTAATGTTAGGTGTTATTCTTATTCTTACAGCTATTATATGTCTATTGTTCCTTATTATTGAGGATTATAGACAACAATTAGATTTTTGGAAGAATATGAAAAGTTTTATATTTGTAGCTGTAATGCTATCATTAGGCTCTTGTGCTTCTAGTAAACACTCATGTCCTACAAATGATCCAAACTATTTCTTTAAACAACAATCAGTTAAATCGTTCTATTACAGACGTTAACACACATTAAAATATTATATTATGTTTATAGATTGCAAGCTCGTACTTAAATCATATGTACCTGAGAAATTAGAGAAGGGCATGTGGTTCGTAAGAGTTAAAACAGAAGTGATATATGGAAATAAACAAGAATATCTCTCCGTACATGAACTAGCATTAGTTCCTAGGGATATAGATACATATCTCACATACAATGGCTATCCTGTTAAGCCATACTTGGTATATCCAATGGTTAATCCTGATGACACAGAGGTGATTGCAGCCTATCCTGAACAGATAGGTTGGTGGGATGAGGGAGAACATGTGGATGAACTAAGGGATATAACAGTGAAAGACATCAATAATATATTGGAGTGGGACAATTCAATGGTACAAATAGAGGTGCTTGATGATGAGGAAGATGAAGATGGTACACCAATTCCATTATTATATGATAACAAGGTGACTCTCAGAGATGTACATACAATAGATAATGATGAAGATTGGGATGATGATGAAGACTATCTAGATGATGGAGATGATGATGTATGGGATGATGAGGATCACAATACAGAATAATATTTATTAACCAACACACACAAACATGCAAGAATTACTAAACTTATTATCAGAGGTGGTTAAAAACCAAGAACAGCCACCAAAGATTGAAATCAAATTTAAAACAGTAGAACCAGACACCAGACCACAATTTGAAGAATGGTGTCAGGAATACAATGTTGGAATGCTTTGGGATCGCTCTGCGGTCCATCTTGGTTAGTGTTATGTGGTGGATAAGAGAGCTCTCAATTAATTTTGGGAGCTCTTTTTATTTGTACATTAATTAAATTCAAATCAAAATGACAAAAGTAACATACACAGATGCAGCTAAAAAACATGCTGTAAGAGAATTCTTATTCTCATATTTTAAGTACAATGCTATTGTAGGATTAGCAGGTCCTAATATCAATGAATACATAAAATGGTGTAAATCAAAGGGTTATGAAGATATAGAAGTGTGGGAGAATACACCTGATGTACTAATGAATCAGCTATTAACCTTACAACATCCAATTAAGATGAAGTTTGGTAATATATTAGATGCTGAAGATGCTAAACCTAATACAGTTTATGACCTTGATTATTGTTCCACTGTATACACATTGGAAGACCATATAACCAAGTTCAAGAACAATTTTATTATGACATTCTCATTGAGAGCTGGTATTCAGTTCACTATCAAGGAGTTCTTTAAGACCAGAAAGGAGAAAATAATAAAATCTATTGTTAAAAACAGTCCAATTAACCACACAATATTTACTACAAACCAAGGTAAATATATTTTTACACCTTATTGTGATACATCAGCAATGTGTTGCATAGCTAAAATTAAATAACATGGCAAAGAGAACAATTGTCTTCTGGACCACACCAGAATTACAGAAAGCAAAGAAACACTTAACAAAGAATGATAATAACGTAGCTGCTACAGCTAGAGAGTTATCAAAGATTATGAAAAGATCTGAACAGAGTATTACATTTAAATTACATGAGATTAAGAATGTAGCTAATCCTGTAGCTATTAGAAAGGAAAGAGTAAAAGGAGTTGTTAAGACAAAGAATGCATTACAACTTCCAAAAGGCTTTTCATTTGATTTCACTCCAAAGAGAGCTGAAATGCTTAAAGATCATGTAAGACTTTATTTCTAGTCATCAAAAACCACACATATGCCAAACGCTACATTAGTCTATTCATCAAGACTACATCCAAGAAATCACATTACAGTGTATTATGCCAATAGTACAAACTGGAATGCTACAAAGCTTATTGATGCTATTATAGCTGCATCAAAACAACGTAAGAACAGAGTTGTTCCCAAGGATAATACATTTGTATTTATGGGTAAGGTTGTACGCAAAAAAAATGTTGGGCAGTAAGTAAAACAATGAGCCCTGTGTACTATCTTTGTACATGGGGCTTATTTTTAACATTAAATAAACTAATATGAGCGTAGAATGCGTATGTATCAATGATGGTGGTAGACCAAAAGAAATACCAGCAAACAAATGGGTTAAGAAAGGTAACACATATACAATTATATTCACTGTCACTGTATTACCACAGAAGGAATTAGGTGTACAGCTAGCTGAAATAGAGCTAACAGACAGAGAATTACCATATGAATACTTCTTAGCCAATAGATTTGCATTTACAGAGGAGAATTTAAAGAAACTAATTGAATTAATTAAAGACTGTTCTGATATAACGTTCTCAATGGATGAGCTATTGAAACAAACAGAATTAGTTGAAGCATAAACATAATGTATGCAAACAGTATTACAAGAATTGATTAGTGAATTAAAAAACATTGAATCATATGACCCTATTGTACATGGTATAATAAAAAGAGCAGAATCAAAACTTGAAAAAGAAAAAGAGCAAATCAAAAGAGCCTATACAGATGGTCATATGTACCAACTTGATACTGAAGAATACTACAGGCAAACCTATAACCAAAACGAATAACCTATGAGAAGTATAATCATAGCCTTATCAGGAGTTATAAGTGTATTAGTTATTCTTATGGCTTTATTAATGAAGCAAAAGAATAATATGGAGCTTGAAATGGCTGCAATACAATCAAAATCAGATAGCTTGTATGATGAGATTGTGCCATTAAAGTACCAAAATCAGAGATATGAGTACATTTATGACCAGTTAAGCACAAATCCAGAAGTACAAAAAGCATTTAACGAAACCGAATAAACAAATAATATGGAAGGTAAAATACTAATAGAAGTTACAGGTGATAAGGTGAAACTTAACATCGAAGGAGAAACAACAATGCTAGTAGCAGGACTTGCTTCTGTATTACTATCTGAAGACAGCAGTGAATTTAGAGACCTGTTGATATCAGCATTCACATTAGCTGATAAAGAGGTTGAGAAAATAAAAAAACAATAGCCATGGATCCACTATATGACTATCTATTCCATTATAATCACTACCAAGGATTATGGAATGCAATACCAAGAGGAAAATATTTAGACTATTGGACTAATGAGAATGTAGAAGGTGTATTAAAAGCAAAAGAAATACATGTTCTAATTGATTTGATTAGTCGTGGTCAAGAATTTATTGACACTATTAACTAATTTAGTTATGACAGTTATAGGTAAAATAATACACCAACGATCCATAATGAATCAGAATGATTTCGATACATGGATATTAGAGAACTTAGACAATTTATTTGAAGAAGAGAAACAAATGTTAACAGATGCTATGATGTACGCTTTTGATGAAGATGGACACACAGGCACATGGAAACATGATGTAATTAATAAATATTATAATAAAATTAAATAAGATGCCTCCAAAAAAAGTTAAAGCTAAAGAAAAACAATATGTTCTGATGTACGAAAACACAGAAGCATGGGTAGTAGGTACAAAAAAAGATATCATTAATGATTTCAATGAAAATCCTGATATATATTTAGATGCCAAGGATAAGATTAAAATTTATGAGTTAGGTGAGCCTATACCATTCAGTTTTATTACACCACAAATAAGCTTTTAATTATGACAGGAATAATAATAGTATGCCTTGTAGGTATAGTAGCAATTCTAGGTGTTATAGATGTGTTAAGACAAACTAAAGACAAATAACATGGAATCATTTTTAGTAGCTTCTATAGCATCTTTTATATTTGCAGCAATTATATCAATAATTTGGGTGAATTTGATTGATGAACAGAAGAAGTTTAACGAGCAACAAAAAGAGAATAATGAACATACTGATTTATGACATAGAAACCATGCAGGAGCTGTTTCTAATAGGTATATACAATCCTGATACACAGCAGTGGTATGAATTCCAGGTGAGTAGAAATATTAACCAATTAGATGCATTTCACAGGTTTACAGAGGAGCATGCTGATTACTATTGGGTGGGATATAACAATCTACGCTTCGATAGTCAGGTGGTTGAGTGGGTGCTACGTAATCATGGTGATTGGTATGATCTAAGTGCATTAGAAGTGTGTGCTAAAATAGCACAGAAAGCTGCTGATGTGATACATGATGCTAACTATGATGTATTTCCTGAGTATAGAGAAGAATGGCTCACCCTCAAACAAATAGACCTATTCAGAGTGAATCACTATGATAATAAAAATCGTAGGGTTAGCTTGAAGAGGTTAGAGTTTGAGATGGATCTTCCAAATATTGAAGAGATGCCTATTCACCATACCAAGACTGATATGACTGATGAGGAAATACAGCTCACTATTGACTATTGTCGTAATGATATATATGCTACGTATGAATTCTATTTGGTAACCATTGGTCAGACAGACCATCCTTTGTACAAGGGTAATAATCAAATAGAGCTCAGACAGGATATATACAACGAGTTTGGTATTCCTTGCTTGAACTATTCTGACAGTAAGATAGGTGATGAAATGATTAAGAAGTATTACTGTCAAGAAAAGAACATATCCTATGGTGATTTACCAAAGAAGGGTTATTTCAGAAAGCAAGTGAGAGCAAAAGATTGTATTGCTCACTATGTGGATTTCCAGACACCAGAGCTACAAGCATTCTTAAAGCATGTAAAGAAGCAGATATTCACACTCACTGATGAATTTAAAGAGTCATTAGAGTTTTATGGCAACACTTATACATTTGCCAAGGGTGGGCTACACACAGAGAACAAACCCAAGATATTTGAGGCTGATGAAGATAACATCATAGTTGACTGGGATGTTAGTTCATACTATCCAGCTATCATCATTAACAATGGTAAATATCCACAGCATTTGGGTAAAGAGTTCCTTAGAGGATACAAACAGATGTTTGATAAACGATTGGAACTTAAGCCATTAGCTAAAAAGGATAAGAAGATCAAAGGTATTGTTGGTGCATTGAAGCTTGCAGTTAACTCTGTGTATGGTAAAAGCTCTGACATGCAAAACTGGATCTATGATAGACAATTAACTATGTTTACCACTATTACAGGTGAGCTGAGCTTACTTATGCTTATTGAGGCATATGAATTAGCTGGCATACATGTAATATCTGCTAATACAGATGGTGTAACTATTATGGTTAATAAGTCCTTAGTAGAAAAGATGCATGAGCTTAACAAATGGTGGATGGACGTAACTCAGTATGAATTAGAGCGTACTGATTATGCCAAGATTATATTCTCTACAGTTAATGACTATTTAGCAATTAAAACCGATGGAGAAATTAAGAAGAAGGGTGACTTCCTCACTGATTTTGAGCTACACAAGAATAAGTCAGCTAGGATTGTACCTATTGCTCTCGAGCATTATTTTGTTAATGGTGTGCCTGTGGCTGATACCATTCATAATCATACAAATATATATGACTTTTGTCTCAGACAGAAAGCAAGTAAAGACTTCCATTATGAAGGAATAAGAATAAATAACTTTTATTCAATATCAACCAAAGCAGACCTTATTGAACATGGTTGGGTGGAATATGGACCAGATGTATGGATTAAAAAGGAGTGGATCAATGATAGAAAACCATATGAAAAAATGGCTACCTCTTTTGAAAATGCTATATCTTCTACCAACTCAGACATAAGAAATAAGCAGTCAAATAAAACAGTGTACAATAAGCTAATCAGGTATTATGTGTCTAATAAAGGTGAGAAGCTTTTAAAGGTTAAGAACCCTGAATGTCAATCTAATGCTGCAGATGTATCTCAAGTGGAAGCAGGTGATTGGGTAATGCATGTATGTAATCATCTACCACCAGACCATCCTCTTGATAACATCAATTATGCTTATTACATAGAACGTGCTGAACGTATTATCAGCAAAATACAGTTAGAAGGTAAAAAGAGAAAGGTGACAATCAATCCTAATCAATTAAGTTTATTCTAATGGGAAAATCACAATTTAAAATTGCAGCTGATCTTGTAATAGATCAATGTATAACAGAAGGATATAGACATTATACAGAATCAGAAGCCTATTGGGCTTATATAAAGTTTTTTGAAGAGATTAAAAGCAATTTTGATTTAGACAAATTTAATGAATATATATTAAAAAGAATCTGATGAAAGTTAATAGAGAAAACATAGCTGACCACTTGATAGACTACCAATTAGGAATGGTTGGTAAGTCTACTCAAGAGGCACATATGACAAAAGAATGGTACAATAAATGGACCATGACACAAGAGCAGCACGATCAGTTCAAAGCTTACGCTATTCCTCTTATTAAGAAGGTATTTAAATGCAGAAAAGCAAGAGCTGAAGATACATTCAATTGGTTCGATTTACAATTTGGATTACGTATTAAAAATTAAAATTATGGGAGCAAGTTGGTTTCAACAAGTAGAATATGGTAAAACATTACAAGATGCATACAACAGTGCTTGTGAAGAAGCAGAAGTAGAATATGGTCATCAGGAAGGATATAATGGTACAATCAGCACCACACATGGTGTTAGAGACATTACAGAGGAGTATAAGAGAAGTAAACTAGATTTAGAACAATTCGTACGTTCTAAGGTGGAAATATTAAACAAAAGAGACTGTTGTTCGATTTGCTTACAAGAGCCTGTTGGAAATAAGAACAAAACCAAGTCTCAAGTGGAGCACATATTTACACCAGGTACAAAGAAATGGGTACTTAAATACACAGTTAGACATGGTGATCATTTTATTGGTTCATGGAATACAAAAGGTGATGCTGTAAAGGATGCACGTAGGTATACAGAGAACAATCAAGTGGCTACAACAATAGAAATGGAAAAAGTTTTAGACAAAGGTAGTAACAGAGTAGCTATAATAAAATACAAGAAAGCACCCACAGAAAGACCAGGTAAATGGATGTTTTTTGGTTGGGCTGCAGAATAAAACTAAACATTATGGCAACATCAATATGCTGTGGAGCAGAAACCACAATGCCTGAAATAGGTATATGCCCAGATTGTTTAGAACATTGTGACTGGGAAGAGGAAGAAGAATAATATAAAACCAATTAATTATGCCTGATATAACAATGTGCAAAGGTGGTCATTGTATGCTAAGACTTAGCTGCCACAGATATACAGCAAAAGCTGATGAATTAGCTCAATCCTACTTTACTGAACCTCCATATAAGGTGAGCATGATGTTAGACAATAATGAGAAATCATTAGGTGTTGTAACATTAAGTTGTGCTTATTTTTGGAACAACGTAAAAGAAAGAGATGAAAAACCTAAAGATTAACGAAGATTTCGAGAGAGAATTTCTTAAAGATTACGTATATTTGCAAGAGGAGAGCCACGAGCTTGATAAACAAATCCAAGAGGAGATAAACAAGTTTAGAAAGCCTGCAGCTATATTTATTGTAGATACAGATAAAATCTTAGAGAGAGATGAAGTTAGACATAACGTACTTCCATTTTGAGGAACTACTCAAGAAAGGATACAGCTTAGATGTTGTATTCCTATTAAAGCTTATAGAGGAGAATTATGATGTTCGTGCATTGAGAGATGATAACATTAAGATAGAAGCTCTTTATCAGACGTTAGTTAGGAAAGGATTGATAACAGAAAAGGGACTAACGCTCACAGGTAAAGAGCTTCTAAAATTTATTAACATCAAAGAACCAACTGTCAGGATACAAAAGAAAGTTGACATCACATCAGAGTTTGAAGAGTGGTGGAAAGCTTTTCCAGGTACAGATTCGTTTACACACAAAGGGAAGAAGTTCTCAGGTGGTAGAACGCTTAGAAAGACCAAGGAAGACTGCCAGTTGAAATTTGATAAGATATTAGAGGAAGGAGAATATACAGCAAAAGACCTAATAGATTCATTGAATCTAGATGTGTTACAAAAGAAAGAGAATTCTGTGAAGACAGGGACTAATAGGCTAACATACATGCAGAATAGTCTCACTTATTTAAACCAGCGTTCTTTTGAACCCTTTATAGAGCTCTTAAAAGAGGGCTATACTGTGGAAGATAAAGCACCTACAAATGGAGGTACAGATATATGAGTTTTGAAGACTTAAAAAAACAGGTACAGGCAGGCTTAGAGGGTAGGAATGGTGGTATACCTATGGGTTTTGATAGACTTAATAGATATATTGGTATTAGAAAGTCCATATATACGCTTATAGGTGGTCTCACTGGTTCTGGTAAGACTAGCTTTATTGATGATGCGTACGTGCTTAATCCATTTGATTGGTATATAAGCAAAGCAAATAAGACAAACATCAAGCTAAAGATTATATACAGATCCATGGAGAGAAGCAGAACCTATAAGATGGCTAAATGGGTAGGTAGAAGAATATTCATCGATCATGGTGTAACTATCACAGTTAACAAACTGTTAGGCTGGAATGATAGAATGACCAAAGATGAACATGATCTATTTCTAATGTATGAAGACTATATAGGAGAGATGAGCGAAGTGATTACAATCATTGATGGTCCAGAGAATGCTGTAGGTATTGCCAAAGAGTTAAAGGCACATGCTTTACAGAATGGAACCATTGAGCAGGTGGATGAATACAATAAAAAGTATTTCCCCACAAATGAGAATGAAATCACTATGGTTGTTATCGATCATATAGGCTTATTAAAAACTACACAAGCCCAGCCTACAAAGAAAGATGCTATTGATAAGATGAGTGATGAGCTCAGATATGCTAGAGACTTCTATGGATATAGTCCTGTTGTTGTTAGTCAGTTCAATAGGAGCATTTCTAACATGGCAAGATTAAAGAGTGGTGATGTAGAACCACAACTAGAAGACTTTGCAGAGAGTTCAAGCACGCAGAATGATGCGGATGTTGTACTAGGATTATTTGACCCAATGAGATATAAAGTGGCTGATCCATCAGGCTATGAATTAGATAAGCTGAAGGATAACTTTGGTGCCAAGTATTTTAGATCTCTCAGGCTAATTAAGAATAGCTATGGTGAAGATGATGTTAGAATAGGCTTAGGCTTCTTAGGAAGCATTGGTATGTTCAAAGAACTGCCTAGAGTGAAAGACATTACAGAAGCGGATTATACAGCAGTGGTGAATAAATCATTTTTCCTAAACAAATAAACATGAGTATAAAAACAAACGTATATAACACGCTACCAAATAAGAAAGATCATTGGTGGCAGGTTGTAGTATTGCCTACAGTTAGTATTATGAACAACATACAAAAATATGATCCATACGTGGCTGTCAATTTTGAATGGTTATTTTGGTCATTTACTACAATTATAAGCTATGGCAAAAAAGGAAATCTCTTTACGAGATAAGAGGCAACAGGAGTTTGCTGAGGTGTTCCTAAAACATGGAAAGTTTGGTATTCTAAACTTATGTCCTAGATTTGGGAAGATCTACACAACTATCAATATATTAGAGAAACTAGACAAAGATATCAACATCCTGATAGCCTATCCAGATCTTAAGATTAAGGAGGCTTGGGAAGCTGATTTCAAGACTAGAAAATACAAGAATCCCAATATAACGTACACTACGCATCTATCTATTAAAAAGCACACAGGGGGTGTATTTGACCTAGTAATACTAGATGAGATACATTTGCTGTCAGAAGCACAAATAGAGGCTGTAAAGGAGCTAAAATGCATAAATGTACTTGGTCTTACAGGAACATTAGCTAGTAATACAGAAAGAACCCTTGCTGAAGAGCTTGGGCTAATTGTATTAGCTACATATCCAATAGAACAAGCTATTGCAGAAGGAGTTATTACAGACTATGAAATCACAGTAATAAAGGTTCCTTTGGATGATAAGCGTATTAACGATTATAAAGGGAAGAAGCGTACAGAGAAAAGACAATTTGATAGCTATGCCTGGGTGATTGACCAGCTAGAAAGACAAGGAAAAGCAACAATGTTCCTACGTCTAGCTAGAATGAGAATCATACAGAACAGTGTGGCTAAAATGGAGAAGACAAGAGAAATCTTAGCTAAATACAAGCAAGATAGAATCTTGGTATTTTGTGGTGTTACTAAAATAGCTGACACACTTGGTATTCCTTCCTATCACAGTAAATCTACAGAGAAAGAAATCTTTACAGATTTTGCTGCAGGTAAAGGGAATCATTTGGCTGTTGTTAAGATAGGTAACACAGGTGTAACTTACAAACCACTTAACAAGGTGATTATCAATTACTTCGATAGTAATGCAGAAAACCTTGCTCAGAAGATTAATAGATGTATGGCTATGGAATACAACACTCCAGACAAGAAAGCCCATATATACATTATATCTTCTAATGAGGAAGTGGAATTAAAATGGCTCAAGAAAGCTCTTGAGTTCTTTGACAAATCAAAAATTAAATACGTATGAATTTAGAATTATTAGAAGAAACAATGCCAGGATCTGGTACAATGTATGTAGTTAGATTAGATGGTTCAGCTGTTAAATGGTTTGCTCATAAAGCTGATGGAGAGAAGTATTATGATGAAGTTATTGCTAATCCAGACATACTAAAACCTGTAAAAAATATTTTGAAATCTCAGGAAATTAGCTTATCTTTGGAGCAAACAAATAACTAAATATTAAACATGGCAAGCAAATTAATTGGTATTGTTGGTCCAACTGGTACAGGTAAATCAACGTCTATCAAACACTTAGATCCAAAGGAAACGTACATCATCAATGTTGCTAAAAAGGAATTACCTTTTAAAGGAGCAGAGAAGTTGTACAATTCAGAAAACAAGAATTACAAAGAGGTAGATGATGCAATTGAAATCACTCGATTGTTAAAGACTATCTCAGAGAAAGCACCTCACATTAAAAACATCATCATTGAAGACTCTAATTACATTATGGGTTTCAATATGATAGCAAAAGCTACAGAAGTTGGTTACACCAAGTTCACTCTAATGGCTAGAGATATGGTAGAATTGTTTAGAGAAGCAAGACGCTTGCGTGATGATTTAAAAGTGTTCTATTTCACACACCCTGAAACTATTGAAGATGGTGGTGAGATTGTAGGATACAAAATCAAAACTGCAGGTAAATTGATTGATAATCAGATTGTTCTTGAAGGTTTACTAACTGTGTGTTTATATACACATGTAGAAGATAACAAGGATGGTTCTACTAATTATCAGTTCTTAACAAATCGCTTTAGAAAATATCCAGCTAAGAGCCCAGATGGTATGTTTGCAGACCTTAAAATCCCAAACAACTTACAGCTTGTAGCAGACACAATTGACGAATATTATAAATAACAATTAAAACTAGAAAAACATGTCAGGAATCGGTGGAAACAAAAGACAGCAATCAAGTGGTGAATCTAACTTCTCAAAGAAGGTAGGATTATTTGAAGCAACTGTGATTGCAATTAACCCAACAATTGAAGAGTTCAAAGACAAATTAGGTATTGAACTTAAAGAAGACAGCAAAGCAGTTGAGTACTTAGGAATGAGTCAAGATGGTAACAAAACACTACGTGTGGACATCTGGCTTGAAGAAGTTAAGAGTAAGGATAAGTTTAAGGCTGTATTCTTCCTTGAGAACAAAGAAAGAGAAAACAAAGATGGCAGCAAGAAGCAATATATCAACTCTGTTGGTAGCTGTTCTTGGGCTGATGATGAAAACAATCTCCCTAAATGGTTTACAGAACGTGATGTTCGTGTAGCTTATATGGGTGAAGAAGATTTATATAACTTCTTACGTACATGGTTAGGTAATTTAGATTATCGTGATGCTGAAACCACTTTACAATTAGACTGGAGCAAGCTTATGAAGGGTAATGTTAAAGACCTAAGAGACCAAATCAATGGTGAATGGTGTACAAATGTCGTTGCTTTAGCTACAGTGAAAACTGTTGAGAAAGATGGTGATATTAAGGAGTATCAAGGTGTATATAATAAGGGATTCCTACCTGCTTATACATTGAAGCAATTTAGATTGGTGGATTTCAGTAACTCTACAATCCTTAAAGGATTACGTGAGAAGAAGTCTAAAGATCTAAAACCTCATGAGCGTTTTGTATTGAACGTTACAGGTGAGTATGGATGTAAAGAGTTCTATACATTCAAAGACTTAGCAGAGTATAACGCAGATGATAATCTTGTAGCCTCGGATAGAGTGCTAGAAGAAGATGATAGCGACTTTTAATTTTGTCCCCTCCCCCTATAAAAGCCCCTCATCTGTAAAAAGGTGGGGGGTTTTAACTTTATATATATGATAAACGGAAAAAGAAAAACAAAGCTTACACCAGAGTCCGTACTAGACAAGATAACTGATTATGATATATTTAGGTTCTACATGCCTGATAAGAGTTGGAAGCTTAACCAAGTGACCTATTCTCCATTTAGGAATGAGAACAATCCTTCCTTTGTAATAGGGAATAAAAGGGGCTTTATATCATTTATTGACTTTGCTGATACCAGTAAAAGAGGTGATTGTTTTGAGTTTGTTAAGCTCCTTCACAATCTATCTAGTATGAATGATGTGTTAAAGATTATAGACAGAGATTTTGGATTAGGAATAGTTACCAAGGGTACAGAGCAATACAAGAAAATAACAGCTGAATACAAACAACCTGAAGCTGTTAAAAGATATTCTCTCATCCAGGTGGTAACAAAGAAGTTTACACAAGAGGAGTTAGCCTATTGGAATCAATATCATATAGATATAGAGGATCTAAAGAAAAACAACGTCTATTCTATCAAGAAGGTGTATTTGAACAAGAGTTTATTCTACACTAATGGTCAGGAAATGAGGTTTGGTTATTTCTATGATGGACATTGGAAGATTTATACACCGTTTGGAGATAAGAAAAACAAATGGTTGCCTAATAATGTTCCTATCACCGCTATGGATGGTAAAGAGGACATAGTTAATTGCAAGGTGGCATTCATCAATAAGAGTAAGAAAGACTATATGGTTATGAAGAAGATCTTTCCATGTAGCTGTGCTGTACAGAATGAAGGTGTTGGATGTTTCTCTCCAGAGAACCTAGAATATCTTAAAGCTAATTCTGACAGACAAATCCTCAGCTTTGATAGCGATGTTACAGGTGTAACTAACTCACAACAGATTACCAAGCTATTTGATTTTGATTATGCTAATGTCCCACGTAAGTATCTAGCAGAAGGTATAAAGGACTGGGCTGATCTAGCAAAAGCTCATGGCTTACAATCTATTGAAGATTATTTAAAACAAAAACACATTTTATGACACTGCATGATTTAAAAGAAGCTATTAGAAACGAAATAGAATTTCTTGAAACAACAGAAGGAGATGAAGTGGAGTGTATTGGTATTGAGAACCTGGAAGGTATATTATCACAATATTTTAACAAAGAAATCAAACTAACAGAAGAGTATGAAGACTGAGAACTACAACACAACGAAAGAGTTGATTCTTGCAGCAGATGTTCCTGCACAGACAAGAACTTACAAACCAGTTAGCCACGGTCAATTGATTGATCTTACAATGGAAGGTATTCAAAAGGCTGGATTTGTATTAGACAGAGAAACATACACAGCTAGTACAAATGGTCAGATTGCTAATGGTAGATTTACTATCAAGAACGTAATGGATAGTGAGATGCAATTAGAGATTGGCTGGCAGAATAGCTACAACAAGCAACTTACATTAAAGTTTGCCCTAGGTACACGCATTATGATTTGTCAGAATGGTTGTGTATCAGGTGATTATGGTGCATTTAAGAGAAAACACGTAGGTGAGATACAATCATTTACACCAAATGCTATTAGTGAATACATCAAGGCTGCAGGAGAAAGCTTTAGAACTATTCAGTTCCAGAGAGATCAAATGAAGCAAGTGGAAGTTACTAAACGTGTTAAAGCTGAATTGATTGGTAGAATGATGATTGAAGAGCAGTTTATTACATCTACACAATTGAACATCATTACCAGAGAATTAACTGGCCCTACACATGATTATGGTGCACCTGATAGCTTATGGGAGTTGTACAACTATACAACATTTGCTATGAAGGAAACACATCCTGCAAACTGGATGAGTAGTCACATTAAAGCACATTCATTCTTTGTAGATGCTTCAGGACTTCATACACCAAAAGATGAAGTGCCTGTTATTATGCAATTAGAACAATTAGAATTATTTTAATATGAATTGGAACAAGTTTGAATCACAATTTCACCCATCATGGCATAGACTTATACAGCCATTTATTGAAAGTGAAGCTTGTGACAACATCTATAAATTCCTAAAATCAGAGAGTCAGAGGGGCAAGAAAATTGCTCCTCTTTCTCCTAATGTTTATAGATGCTTTTTAGAGACTTCACTAGATGACCTAAAGATGGTTATGGTGGGTATGTGTCCCTACCACACATTAAAGAATGGTAGTCCTGTAGCAGATGGTTTGTTAATGGGTTGTTCTACAACAGGCATATTACAACCTTCTCTTACAAAGTTCTATGATGGAATAGAAAAAGAGTTGTATCAGGGATTAAACCTCACTATACTAAAGAATCCAGATGTTACCTATTTGGCTAAACAAGGAGTTCTTATGTATAACGCAGCTTTAACCACTGAAATCAACAAAGCAGGTTCACATATTGACATCTGGGAACCTTTTACTAAGTATTTATTTGAAGAGGTGCTATCCTATACAGGAGTGCCTATTCTGTTCTTAGGAAAAGATGCTTCCAAGTATGAGAGATATGTACCACCGTTTAGTTGGTCATTCACTGTAAGTCATCCAGCAAGTGCTTCTTACAAGCAAACTGATTGGGATACAGAAGGTGTATTCACCAAGCTAAACAAAATACTAAAAGAAAACAATAATACAGAAATCGATTGGCTAGAAAAAGTGCCATTCTAAAAACACAAACACTATGTACAAAGTTAGATTTGGAGAAACAATTGAAAAGGGAGACCTCATTGCTATTTCTAATGGTAATGATTTCTCATTGGGTATTTATTACGGTAGAGGATCAGGAGGAACTGTTCAGTATTACATGCCTAATAGCGTTAAATTTGCTATGGAACGTTTTAAAGAAAAAATGGCAGAATTAACTGCTGAAGGACAACCTACACAACCTCTTAAGTTAAATAACTTTTGGAAATGTTATGTACAAACACCAAGAGACACACGAATTATAAAATTGAACAGAGAAAACATTACAAACCCAAAAGACATAGAAGAAATTAGAGAAGCAAAAGAAGCATTAAAAAACTTTAACATCGACGTAAAATACTAATCATGATACTAGAAAAACAGACAGAAGCAACTATCCTACAAGAAGGAGAATCACAAGAATCAATTGGAATGTCATTAGACCTGGACTCAGCTCAGGTGCTAATGCAAATGTTAAGTAAGAATTTATATTCAGATGCAATAGGTTCCACTATTCGTGAGTGTGCCTCTAATGCATTAGACAGTCACAGAAGAGCAGGTATTGATAAACCAATCATTGTTAGCCTCAATAGGAATAACCATGATAACTATGAATTCTCTGTAGAGGATTTTGGTATTGGTCTAGATGCAGATGATGTAGTTAATATCATCAGTAAGTATGGTAAGAGTACAAAGCGTAATAGCAACACAGAATTAGGCATGATGGGTCTTGGTTTTAAGGCCCCACTAGCATACACATCTACCTTCTATTTTACTGCAAGGAAAAATGGAATGGAAAGAAAATATATGATGTATGAGGGAGAAGAAGTGAATTCAATTGATTTACTTCATGAAACTCCTACAGATCAGCCAAATGGTGTTAAGATAACAATACCAGTTAACTATTACGATAGACATGATTTTGTACGTAAGGTTAAAGAGCAGCTAGCTTATTTTGAGAACGTGTATTTCAATGTACTAGATGGTGAGGTGAGCAATGATTTCACTATCCATAGATCTGAACACTATCAAGCTTCTAGCTTATCCAGAGATAGTTATTTACACATTTGTTTAGATAACGTGTATTATCCATTGGATTTCACTAGATTAGGTATTGATAGAATATCTATTCCTGTAGGTTTGAGATTTAGTCTTACAGATGGTCTATTCCCTACACCAAACAGAGAATCCATCAGATATACCAAGGAAGCAAAAGATATCATCCTAGCTAAGATTAGTAAGATGGTTGATCATTTTATTACCAAATACAATGAAACTGTTGCTGATACTGATGATTTCATGGCTGTATTGAGATACCATGCTACAAACAGAAGATATGTAGATGTTCCTGGTAAGAATACTAACTTTGATCTTACTGATGTAGTTAAACATGGTAGTGTTCTAATCGCTTCTCCCAAGGTGAGCAGTCTGAAGAAGCTTGACTTACAAAAACTTGTCAGAAACAAGGAATACATCCTTGGTGAGTATGATAAGAAGTTTGAGCTTTACAATGGTAGAATGTCTCAGGTGAAGAGTTATTGGAGATCTGGTGTTGATGTTATAAACAGAAACGATGAACCACACTATTTCTATTCTGAGAAGATTAGTGGTGCTATGAAGGATTATATTAAGAGTATAGCTCCAAAGAGTAGACATGCATATTTCATTAGAAAGGTGAAGACATTCAAATTGGGTAGTCTTACAAAGATGAATGATTATGATACTTACATGAAGCTTCTTGACTTACCAAATTATCCAAGAACTGAGTGGAGAGAGCTTATTGCAGAGTTTCAAGCTGTGTTAGCTTCTCTTACAAAGACATTCATCAACCTTGATGAGATGGTAATACCACAAGCTTTCCTAGATTCTAGGAAGAAGCAAAAGGGAATCACTGTTACTGTTGGTGGAACAAAGGTGAGAAGAGTTAAGTTAGAAGGTGAGGTGATTGGTAGATATGCTGTAGAGCTAGAGAGATATGTAGATGGTAAGAATTCTAAACTGGTTAGCAAGATTTATAGTCTCGCTGAAATGCATAAGTATAACAAGCTTGTTATCTATGGTTCCCAGGCAGATATCTCTACTATGGACAAACTATATGCATCAGTTAATAAGAATAAGGTGGAGCTAGCTGTTTTCTCTGAGAGAGAACTTAAGACGCTATCTACTATTAACGTACACAATCTAATCCCTTTAAGCAAGTTTATGGAAGGTAAAAACAAACCATTCAAGAGAATTGTAACAGCCTATCTAATCCAAAAGTTACACAACAACTTCAGTAGATCGTTTATTAGAAAAGAGAAAATTGGTCTCATCTCTACAGATTTGTATGAAAAGATGAAAAGAC
>JACCDX011191249.1_pt1 | contig 50186 bp, 48 predicted proteins | sample 7449681 | NCBI WGS metagenome assembly JACCDX01 (sample SAMN15323450, study PRJNA562643) | freshwater metagenome | isolation source: river surface water | place: USA:Blue River Watershed | collected 2017-08-18
AAAAGATAGGATGGCTGCTTATTGAGAGGGGGCGGTTTTGAGCGAGTTTGAAAAAGTAGCGATGCTCGGACTGACCTATGACGATGTCCTCTTATTGCCCGGCCCTTCAGATGTAGTCCCATCTGAGGTCGAAACCGGAACTTGGCTAACTCGCAAGATTAAATTAGATATCCCATTGGTTTCATCAGCAATGGATACCGTCACTGAATCACAGATGGCGATAGCTTTAGCTAAAGCTGGTGGAATTGGCATTATTCACCGAAATCTTTCAATTGAAGAGCAAGTTACCCACGTAAAACTTGCAAAGAATGTCGGTTTAGTTGGCGCTGCAGTTGGCGTTGGTGAAGATGGATTTAAAAGAGCCCAAGCTGTTATTGAGGCCGGGGTAGATGTGGTGGTTGTTGATACCGCACATGGCCACCATCGCGCAGTTCTAGATTCCATTGAAAGAGTAAAGAAATTTTCATCAGACACCCAAGTAATTGGTGGAAACATCGCAACTCGTTCTGGTGCGCAAGCTTTGATTAATGCTGGTGCAGATGGAGTAAAAGTTGGCGTTGGCCCTGGATCAATATGCACTACTCGTGTAGTGGCAGGTGTTGGTGTTCCACAAATTACCGCCATTATGGAAGCCAATAAAGCTTGCAGCAAAGCAGGGGTGCCATTAATTGCAGATGGTGGACTTCAATATTCAGGCGACATCGTAAAAGCGATTGTGGCGGGTGCAAATTCTGTGATGCTCGGTTCGCTCTTTGCCGGATGCGATGAATCTCCATCAGAATTAGTTGAAATTGATGGTGTTAAATTTAAAGTTTATCGAGGTATGGGTTCACTAGGCGCTATGCAATCTCGTGGCGAACAGAAGTCATATTCAAAGGATCGCTACATGCAAGACGATGTACTTTCTGAAGATAAATTGGTACCAGAAGGTATTGAAGGAAAAATTCGTTATCGCGGACCGGTTACCTCTGTTATTCACCAATTAGTTGGTGGTCTTCGAAGTGGCATGGGTTATGCAGGTGCACCTGACATCGAAACATTACGTAAAGAAGGTCAATTAATTCGAATTACCTCTGCCGGGCTAAAAGAGAGCCATCCGCATGATGTGGCAGAGATAAAGGACGCTCCTAATTATGCAAAATAGTATTGAAATCGCACCTGGCAAACGTGCCCGAGTTGCTTATTCATTTGATGACATCGCAGTAGTGCCAAGTCGTCGTACTCGCGATCCAAAAGATGTATCTACCGAATGGCAGATAGACGCATACAAATTTGATATTCCAATGATGGCGGCACCAATGGATTCTGTTATGTCTCCAGAGACCGCCATTGAAATTGGCCGGTTAGGCGGCTTAGGAGTTTTAAATCTTGAGGGATTATGGACTCGTTATGACGATCCACGAATTCCACTTGGCGAAATTGCATCTATGCCAGAAAAACATGCAACTCTTCGTATGCAAGAGATTTATTCGGCGCCTATTCGTCCAGAGTTGATTAAGGAACGCATTAAGCAGATTCGCGATGCCGGAATTACAGTTGCCGCTTCGCTATCACCACAACGCACTGCAGAGCTGCATAAAGCAGTTATTGATGCGGGTGTAGATATCTTCGTAATACGCGGGACTACAGTTTCGGCAGAACATGTTGGTTCTGGAGAGGCGCTTAACTTAAAGAAATTTATTTACGAACTAGATGTACCAGTAATTGTCGGTGGAGTAGCAAACGGAACCGCGGCGCTTCACTTAATGCGCGCAGGGGCCGCAGGTGTGTTGGTTGGGTTTGGTGGCGGCGCAGCACATACCACTCGCAAAGTCTTAGGTGTAGAAGTACCGATGGCATCAGCAGTCTCTGAAGTTGCCGCCGCTCGTCGCGAATACTTAGATGAATCTGGTGGACGTTATGTTCATGTAATTGCAGATGGTTCAGTTGGTCGATCTGGCGATATTGCAAAAGCAATCGCATGTGGTGCCGATGCGGTGATGATGGGTTCACCTCTTGCTAAAGCAACCCAGGCGCCAGGACTTGGTTGGCACTGGGGCTCTGAAGCGCATCACCAAGAACTTCCGCGAGGCGAACGAGTCTCAGTCGGAACCGTAGGAACACTTGAAGAAATTTTGGTAGGACCATCTCATTCATCTGATGGATCAATGAATATGTTTGGCGCGCTGCGTCGAGCGATGGCGACCTGTGGTTATTCAACTTTAAAGGAATTCCAACGCGTTGAGGTTCTTATAACTCGTGGCTAATTCAAACTCGGGCGTACTAGTTGTTGATTTTGGTGCCCAATATGCGCAATTAATTGCGCGCCGAGTTCGAGAAGCAAATGTTTTCTCTGAAATTGTGCCATCACATATCTCTGCAGCAGAGGTAAAGACGAAAAACCCACAAGCAATTATTTTGTCTGGCGGCCCTGCTTCAGTTTATGAAGAGCATGCGCCAGCTTTCGATAATGAAATTCTAAAACTTGGAATCCCGGTCTTTGGAATTTGTTATGGATTTCAAGCTATGGCTGCCGCACTTGGTGGAGTGGTAACCAAAACTGGAAAGTCAGAATTTGGTCGCACTCAACTAACTGCGAAAGATTCAAAAATTTTCAAAGATATCCCACTAAATCAATTAGTGTGGATGTCTCATGGCGATGCGGTGACCCAAGCACCAGCCGGCTTTACTGTTTGTGCAAATACTTCTGATACACCGGTAGCCGCATTTGAGAATGAAAGTGCGCAATTAGCAGGAGTGCAGTTTCATCCAGAAGTCTTACATTCCGAATATGGTCAAACAATTCTGCATAACTGGCTAATTAATATCGCTAAATGTAATCCAGCTTGGACCACTCAAAATATCGCTGAAGCTGAAATTGCAAAAGCTAAAGAAGTTATTGGCCAGAAGCGAGTAATTTGTGGACTTTCAGGTGGAGTTGATTCGGCGGTTGCCGCTGCGATTATTCAGCGTGCGGTTGGCTCTCAACTTACCTGCGTCTTTGTAGATCACGGCCTTCTACGAAGTGGTGAAGCGGAGCAAGTAGAACGCGAATTTGTGGCAGCAACTGGCGTTGATTTAGTTGTTGTAGATGCCAAGAAACAATTCCTTGATGCGCTCTCTGGCGTTGAAGATCCAGAAGAGAAGCGCAAGATTATTGGTCGCGAATTTATCCGCAGCTTTGAGAAAGCTGCAAGAGATATCGCAGCTGATGGCGAAGTAGAATTCTTAGTACAAGGAACGCTCTATCCCGATGTGGTCGAATCAGGTGGCGGTACCGGAACTGCGAATATCAAATCTCATCACAATGTCGGTGGATTACCGGATGATTTAAAGTTTAAATTAGTAGAACCTTTGCGCACCCTATTCAAGGATGAAGTAAGACAGGTTGGTTTGCAGTTAGGACTTCCTGAGGAGATTATTTGGCGACAGCCATTCCCAGGCCCGGGGCTCGCAGTGCGAATAATCGGAGAGGTAACTTCAGATCGATTAGAAGTATTACGCCATGCAGATTTAATCGTTCGCGAAGAGTTAAAGGTGGCTGGCCAAGATCGTGCAATTTGGCAATGTCCTGTCGTACTCCTGGCGGACGTTAGAAGTGTTGGCGTTCAAGGCGACGGACGAACATACGGACATCCAATCGTTTTGAGGCCAGTATCAAGTGAAGATGCAATGACTGCCGATTGGTCGAGATTGCCATATGAATTGCTTGAGAAAATTTCTACTCGAATTACCAACGAAGTCCGGGAAGTAAATCGTGTAGTTTTAGACATCACTAGTAAGCCACCTGGAACAATTGAGTGGGAGTAAAGGGAAATGAAAAAGAAGTTATCCGCAGTCTTTGCAGCGCTATTGGTTAGCTCTGCGTTAGTAGTTATTTCAACTCCAGCGTCAGAAGCAGCAATTAAATGCGAGCAAGCTACCGCGAAGGCGCACACTCCTGGAAAAGTTGCACAACCAACCAAGGCCGCAAAGCCACTTCCTAAGAAATTTACCTTCAACACCAATTGTGGCGTAATTGAAGTTTCTTTAAATCAAAAGGCGCCAATTACGATTACATCTTTAGCGGCGTTAATTAAGGGCAAGTATTACGACAATTCGCTCTGTCATCGTTTAACTACCCAAGGTCTTTACGTTCTTCAATGTGGCGATCCAACTCTGACTGGAGCAGGAAATCCAACTGGTTGGAAGGGCTATAAAGATGAAAACTTACCTAAGAACGCTAATAACAACTATCCAGCCGGCACTGTAGCTATGGCAAATTCAGGTCCAGGAACAAATGGTTCGCAAGTTTTCTTTGTTTACGAAAACACCACCCTTGGACCTAATTACACAATTTGGGGAAAGATCACTAAAGGCCTAGATATCGTTAGATTTATTGCTAAGCAAGGTGCGATTACGCAAGATGCAACTGGCAAAATTGTTTACACCGGTGACGGCTTTACGGCTCAACCTGTACAAATTAAGAGCGCCAAAGTTTCCTAAACCAGTTCTTCTTAATAATTTTTTGGTCAGCGGGTTCGTCTGGCGTTAAAACATCGGTAATAGCTGGTGAAGATTCGTCCAACGAATCGGCAATCACATCTAAATTGGAAATTATCGAAGCTAACTTAACGACGACTTCGCTATTAATTACATTAGTTTGCTTCATGAGTGAATCGCGAAGCACTGATGCTGAGGCACGTAAGTCATTTGCGGTGGCTTCAAGATCTTCACTTTCAGCTTTATCCGCAACTGCATAACTTGCTGATGAGAGCGCTAACGCGACTTCTCTACGAATTCGCTCTGGCACGCCACCATCAATCGAGAGATCAAATAAAGTGCGAGAAATTGAACGAACTTGAACAATAATATGTTCGGTAGATACCGCCCTTAAATAAAGCACTTCGGCTACCGCTAAATTATCGTTTGGCAACCACTTAGAAGAGCGCTTAGCTTCCAAAGCCTGGCCACGTAAATTTGGAATTGTTTCAACTAAATTTCTACCGCGCGCCAACCATCTACCTGCAGAAGCAGTATCAAAAGTTGAAGCAACACCTTCCGCCATATCTGAGAGCAAAGTAGCTGAGCGTTTGGTGTAGCTTCCTATTAATTCCAGGGTACGACCGGTTGGCGTTTTTGGGTGAGCATAAAAAGAGAAGATCACCGCAATGATTGCACCAATAAAAGTTTCACCAAGCCGTGTGAAAGCTTTATTTTCACTGATGCCCGGGCCAATAACAATTAATGCGGTAACTGGCACATTTACCGATGCCACTTCACCAAGATGTAGAGCGCGTGCCGCAAAAGCGCCAAGTACTACCGTGGTAAAAATCGCGATGTTTCCAAAATCAAAGATTCCCACAGCAAGTAGCGCAACTGAAGCGCCAATAGCGGTACCAATTATTTGACCGAAACCTTCTCGGAAAGATTTATAGGTCGAAATACGAATACTTAGGGCACATGCAATGGCTGCAATTAGCCCACCATTACTAATTACTAAATTACCAACTTGCCAAGCAACGGCGGAGGCCAAACCTGCGATTAATACTTGGCGAATCCAATATCGACGCAATCTAATTGCATTGATAAATTCGCCATACCAATCACGTTTCATTTTATTAATCTGTATTTACAATCTTAAATGCTTCAGCTAAGTGGCCAACTGGTAAGCCACCAACGCCCGCATTTCGCTCGGCCCATTCGCGGACCATCCGTTCTAGCTCTTTATTGTGCGCCGTTTGAGAAACATGCGCATTCAATGCAGCCATTTTCTTAGGAAATGTTTCAGTGATATCAACCCAATAATCAGGAGAGTGGTGCGCATAAACCCAGACCTCTTTTACGCGCCATGGTTCGAGACCTTCTTCATTCTTTAAATCCATGAATGCAAATGGATTTCTAGCATCTGGATAAACTGCTTGAATCGCTGCTTCTCCTGCTGCTAAGTGATCAGGGTGGCTCGCGCCAATTCGATCCCAATTTCTCTCTGGACTTTGAATCAACATGCGATCAGGTTTATGAATGCGAATTTGACGCACAATATCTTTGCGAAGCCCAATAGTAGGTTCGAGATGCCCATCGCGATAATTTAAAAAGATTACATCTTTAACACCCAATGCTCGTGCCGCATCACGTTGTTCACGCTGACGAGTTGCAGCCATCTCTTCTTGCGGAACGCCAGATTCTTCGCCGCCTTGATCTCCGTTTGTGCAACAGACGTAGGTAATCTCAATGCCTTTCGCGGCAAGTTTTGCAACAGTTCCGCCTACGCCGAAATCGGCATCGTCAGGGTGCGCATTAACAACGAGTATGCGCGAAATCTCTTTATCGTCACGTGGTTCCACGGGCATAGTCTCCCACGACCAATAGACTCCTGCCTCATGTCCAGCGATCAGATAGATCCGTTATTAAATGGCTTAAATCCGCAGCAAGCAGCTGCGGTAATCCATAGTGGAACGCCATTGTTAGTTGTCGCTGGTGCAGGCTCCGGAAAAACTCGCGTCTTAACACGGCGAATCGCATATTTAATGGCACGCCGGAATGTTCGACCTTTTGAAATTTTAGCAATTACCTTTACCAATAAAGCTGCTGGTGAGATGAAAGAGCGAGTAGCCGAGTTGGTTGGACCAATAGCAAAGTCCATGTGGGTCTCTACTTTCCACTCGGCCTGCGTTCGAATTCTTAGAATTGAAGCGCATCGTTTGGGGTATTCAAATAATTTCACCATTTACGATAGCGCAGACTCTCAAAAACTAATTGCTTTAGTTTGTAAAGATTTAAATCTTGATCCAAAGCGATATCCGCCTCGTCAATTTGCTTCAACAATTTCAAATGCAAAGAATGAGTTGCTTGGGCCAGCGGATTATTTAAATTCAACCAGCAATCAATACGAACAGATTTGCGCAGATGTATATTCGCTTTACCAGAAGCGTTTGGGCCAAGCCAATGCGATGGATTTTGACGATTTGATCATGAAAACAGTAGAAGTGGTCCAGCGCTTTCCAGAGGTAAAGGCACGACTTCGCTCACGATTTAGACATATTTTGGTTGATGAATATCAAGATACAAATCATGCGCAATACATGTTAGTAAAAGAATTAGTCGGTAAAGACGAAGAAGGAATTCCGGCGGCCGAACTTTGTGTAGTAGGCGATGCTGATCAATCAATATACGGATTCCGCGGTGCCACCATCCGTAATATCTTGCAATTTGAATTGGATTATTTAGATGCCGAAACGATTTTGCTAGAGCAGAATTACCGCTCAACTCAGAACATTCTTAGCGCCGCAAATTCGGTCATCGAACAGAATCGAGATCGAAAAGCGAAGAATTTATGGTCAGAAGCAGGCGCGGGATCAGCATTGGTTGGGTATGTAGCTGAAAGCGAACATGATGAGGCTGAATTCATCTCAGGAGAGATCAAAAAGTTGTCGCAAGATGGCATCTCTAAATACGGAGATACCGCCATTTTCTATCGAACCAATGCGCAATCTCGCGTTTTTGAAGAAGTCTTTATGCGCGCGGGCTTACCTTACAAAGTTGTAGGTGGCGTTAGATTCTACGAACGCCGAGAGATTAAAGACTTCATCGCGTACCTCAAAGTCTTAGTTAATTTAGAGGATGAGGTATCGCTTAGACGCATCATTAATGTGCCTAAGAGAGGAATTGGCGATCGTGCGATCGAAACAATAGAGAGCGTTGCAAATTCCCGCGGCCTCTCTTTCTGGCAGGCGCTAAATGCTGTCGCAAATAGCTCCGACTTAGGAGGCAGAGCCACAGCATCGCTATCTAGCTTTGTTTCATTAATCCTTACGCTAAATGTCTTGGTAGAGGCGGATACCAAACCTTCAACTATTCTCGAAGCGACTTTGGAACAATCTGGTCTTTTAGCTGAGCTGCAGAACAGCAATGATCCCCAAGACGAATCACGTGTTGAGAATTTACAAGAGCTAGTTGCGGTATCTATAGAGTATGAAGAGAAGCAAGTAGAAATCTTTAATGAAGAATCTTTGGAAGATTCTAAAATTTCACTTGGTGGTTTCTTGGAGCAGGTGGCGTTAGTTGCAGACTCTGATGAAATACCCGAAGGCGAAGATCATGGCGGTGTAATTACTATGATGACTTTGCATACCGCTAAGGGATTGGAATTTCCAACAGTCTTCTTAACAGGTATGGAAGATGGCATCTTCCCTCATAATCGCACATTAGGTGAGCGCGACGAATTAGAAGAAGAACGACGTCTTGCGTATGTTGGTTTGACCAGAGCGCAAGAGCGTTTGTATTTAACTCGCGCTGAATATAGAAGCGCTTGGGGCGCCCCTAATTACAATCCTGCTTCTAGATTCTTAGATGAGATTCCAGATAATTTAATTGAATGGCGCCAAAGAACATTTGCGCCTAAACCTAAATTTATTCAATCTGCGCCACCACCAAGAGCTACTGGTAAGAAAACTTCAACTACGATGACATTAAATATTGGCGATCGTGTGGCTCATGACACATTTGGATTAGGCACGGTTGTGAAGATTTCTGGAGAAGGCGATCGAACTGAAGCGACCATTAATTTCGGACAATTAGGAGAGAAGCGCTTACTGCTGCGCTATGCGCCGGTCGAGAAGCTCTAGTTTCACGACTAATATTCACTCGTGGATTTATTTGAATATCAAGCTAGAGATTTATTTGAAAAGCATGGCGTTCCAGTATTAGCAGGCGCTGTTGCAACAACACCAGAAGAGGCTCATGCAGCTGCTGCGAAAATTGGTGGCAAAGTCGTCGTAAAGGCGCAAGTGAAAGTTGGCGGTCGCGGCAAAGCAGGCGGCGTCAAAGTTGCAGATAATGCAGATGATGCAAAAGAGAAAGCATCAGCAATTCTGGGAATGGATATCAAAGGCCACATCGTTCACAGAGTGATGATTGCGCAAGCAGCTCCAATTGCCGAAGAGTATTACGTTTCAATTTTGCTAGATCGTTCAAATCGTCAGTATTTATGCATGGCATCTGTTGCCGGTGGAATGGATATCGAAGAAGTTGCACGCACTGCACCTGAAAAATTAGCAAAGGTGCCGGTATCAGCTGTTGCAGGTATTGATAGCGCTAAGGCAGCTGCAATTGTCGCACAAGCAAATTTCCCAGCTGAGATTGCAGCTGATGTTGCAAAAGTAATCGAACTTCTCTGGGGCGTCTTTACAAAAGAAGATGCCACTTTGGTCGAAGTTAACCCATTAGTGAAAACTGCAGATGGAAAAATTATCGCCCTGGATGGAAAAGTGACTTTGGATGACAATGCAGAATTTCGTCAACCAGATCATGAAGCGCTAATAGATAAATCAGCTGCGAATGCATTAGAAGAAGCGGCGAAAGCTAAAGGGCTTAATTACGTCAAACTCGAAGGCGAAGTTGGAATTATCGGGAACGGTGCTGGGCTAGTGATGTCTACATTAGATGTGGTTGCATACGCTGGCGAGAAGTTCGGAAATGTCCGCCCAGCTAACTTTTTAGATATCGGAGGCGGTGCTTCGGCAGAGGTGATGGCTGATGGTTTATCAATCATCCTTGGCGATAAAGATGTGAAGAGCGTTTTCGTAAATGTATTTGGTGGCATTACCGCGTGTGACGCGGTAGCAAATGGAATTGTAAAAGCGTTAGAAATTTTGGGATCCACCGCAACCAAACCAATTGTGGTTCGTTTAGATGGAAATAATGTTGCGGAAGGACGCCGAATTCTTAATGAAGCAGCGCATCCTTTGGTTCAGCAATTAGACACCATGGATGGCGCAGCTGCTCGAGCAGCAGAATTGGCGGCTAAGTAAATGGCAATCTTTATAAATTCAGAGAGCAAAGTAATTGTTCAAGGCATGACTGGTTCCGAAGGAACTAAGCACACCAAGCGCATGTTAAAAGCTGGCACCAATATTGTTGGTGGAGTAACGCCGGGTAAAGGTGGTCAAAGCGTTGACATGGATGGCAAAGCGTTGCCAGTTTTCAACACTGTTGCTGAAGCAATGGCAGCGACAGGTGCAAATGTCTCAGTGGTATTCGTACCACCTAAATTTGCAAAGGCTGCGGTAATTGATGCCATTGATGCCAAGATGCCATTAGTTGTGGTTATTACTGAAGGTATTCCAGTTCATGATTCTGCATATTTCTATACTTATGCAGCAGAAAAGGGAAGCACCAGACTTGTTGGACCAAATTGTCCAGGTGTAATTAGCCCAGGCCTTTCTAATGTTGGAATTATTCCTGCAGATATCACTGGCAGTGGACCAATTGGTCTTGTTTCAAAATCCGGCACATTGACTTACCAATTAATGTACGAACTTCGCGATATTGGATTTACAACTGCAGTTGGTATTGGTGGCGACCCAGTAATTGGCACCACTCATATTGATTGCCTAAAAGCCTTCCAAGATGATCCAGATACCAAAGCAATTGTCATGATTGGCGAAATTGGTGGCGATGCTGAAGAACGTGCAGCAGCTTTTATTAAAGAGTACGTGACAAAACCAGTGGTTGGTTATGTTGCTGGATTCACTGCACCAGAAGGAAAAACCATGGGCCATGCCGGTGCGATTGTCTCTGGAAGTTCTGGCACTGCGCAGGCTAAGAAAGATGCCCTAGAAGCAGCTGGAGTAAAGGTCGGCAAAACGCCGTCAGAAACGGCAAATCTACTGCGCCAAGTAATGGGTCGCTAAGGTTGGTTGCGTGTTCGTAATTGCGCTCACGCAAAGCATCCGCAGCGTTCTATTCACCTTAATTCCCGCTGGAATCATTACTTTTTTAGCTTGGGCGATTGCTGGAAGTGCATATGCAAGCACGACCGATCCATTTAGGGGTGCAACCTGGATTTTTCTCGGGGCACATGCGGTGCCATTTCATATACATATTCCGCCAAGTGGTGTTGAAGGTTGGTTTACCTATTTACCGTTAGGTGCAATGGCGCTACCTGCAATCGGTATCGCAAATGGTGCTCGTAAAACTTTAGATCGAACCAATAGCGATATCTCCGTTTGGTTATTTTCTACTTGCTATGTTGCTTTAATTACTCTGCTCTCATTACTTTCTTCTAATTACGACATTTATATCTCTTGGTACTGGGCCTTGCTTTTCTCAACCCCTTTTGTCTTTGCGGTTTCATTCTTTAGTATCAATCAGTTTAGGTTTACTCAATCCATTGTTTATTTAGTAAAAATTTGGTCGGTCCTGCTTGGTTTTGCGGCTATCGCAATGGGAATTTCGCTGTTAATTAACTTAAGGACAGTACATCAACTAACAACGGTTCTGCAGCCCGGTTTTATTGGTGGAATACTGCTATTGCTTTTGACGATTCTCTATATTCCCAATTTCCTAATCTCCACAGTTGCTTATTTGACTGGAGCTGGTTTTGCAATTGGCAGAGACACTTTGATTTCACCGCTCACATTTGAATTAGGAAAGATTCCAGCATTACCAATTCTTGGGGCATTACCAACCGGACGCCACCCGCTCTATTTAGTAGCTGCTTTATTAGTCGTGGCACTCGGCGCGCTATTGGCAATTTGGACGATAGATAAAGGACATCTGGTACTGCGTCAGACAATTGCACTCTTCATTATCAGTACCTTTGTGGTTGCCTACTTGGGTTCCGGCTCATTAATAACTTACGAACTCGGGACTGTTGGCCCTTCACTTTGGAAATTCCCATTGCTGATTTCAGCTGAATTCTTACTTGGAGTTGGCCTGGTGAGATTACTTCCGCTAATCGGTAGAAAATGAAGCTATTACTACTCGCTTCTGGAAGTGGCTCACTAGCTCAAGCGGTAATTGATGCAGGGTTTGAAGTTTCGGCTGTAGTAAGCGATAACCCAAATGCCGGAGTTCTAAAGCGCGCTACCGCCGCCGGAGTTGAGAGCAAAGTTATCGCATTTTCAAACCCACGTGAAAAATGGAATGCAGCATTAATAGATTACGTATCATCTAAAGACCCTGACTTAGTTGTAAGTGTTGGCTTCATGAGGATCTTAAGCGCTGATTTTCTAGACAAATTCAAAGTCATAAATTCTCATCCAGCGCTATTGCCAAAGTTTCCTGGTGCACATGCCGTGCGTGATGCAATCGATGCAGGAGTTTCCGAAACTGGTTGCACCGTGCATTGGGTTGATGAGGGAGTAGACACGGGAGAGATAATCGCGCAAGCAAAGGTGGAAATTGAAGCTGGCGACGATGAAGCAACTCTCCATGAACGCATTAAGATTGTGGAGCGCAACTTGATAGTTAAAACTTTAGGCGAACTGGAAGACAGATTATGAGCGAACGCAAAGCTATCCGTAGAGCCTTAGTAAGCGTTTATGACAAAAGTCGTTTGGTAGAAATTGGAAATGCGCTGCAAGCAGCCGGTGTAGAGATACTTTCAACTGGATCCACTTGTAAGACGCTTCTAGATAATGGCATCAAAGTCACTGAAGTTTCGGAATACACCGGTTTTCCCGAAATCATGGGCGGTCGGGTAAAGACTTTGCATCCTCGCATTCACTCTGGAATTCTGGCGGATCAGAACAATCCAGATCATCTTGAAAAAATCGCAGAATTAGATATCGCCCCTTTTGATTTAGTGATCATCAATCTTTATCCATTTGCGGCAACAATTGCATCGGGTGCAGATTATGCAGAGTGCATCGAACAGATTGATATTGGCGGACCTTCAATGCTTCGTGGGGCGGCAAAGAACCATGGCTCAGTTGCAGTGCTCTCTTCCACGGACCAGTACGACCAGCTCCTGGCCGCGCTAAAAAATGGTGGATTTACCTTGGCAGAACGTAAGAAGCTAGCAATCGAAGTTTTCCGAACTACTGCCGAATATGACGCAACTATTGCGATGTGGCTAAATCAAGAAGAGGGTTTCTTTCCAGAATGGATTGCTGGAGTTTGGCGAAAGCGCGCCACTTTGCGCTACGGCGAAAATCCACATCAAGCCGGTGTTGTATATGCAAGTAATTTTCCAGGCATCGTGAGCGCTACACAATTACATGGCAAAGAGATGAGTTTTAATAACTATACCGACGCGGATGCAGCGTTACGTGCAGCTTATGATCATAAAGAGCCAGCAGTAGCAATTATCAAACATGCCAACCCTTGTGGAATTGCAATTGGTAAAGATATTGCTAGCGCTTATATTGCAGCTCATCAATGCGACCCAGTATCGGCATTTGGCGGAGTAGTTGCTGCCAATCGCACCGTCACAAAAGAGATGGCACTACCACTATCAGAAATTTTTACTGAAGTTATCGTGGCACCTGGCTATGAAGACGAAGCTTTAGAAATTCTTAAACAGAAAGCGAATATTAGAATTCTGAGCACCGAACTTAGTAGTTATGGGCCGTTGGAACCTCGTTCAATATCTGGTGGCTTACTTGTACAAACTGCAGATTTGATTAATGCAGAGGGAGATAATCCAAAGAATTGGAAACAAGTTTCTGGAGATTTGGTATCGTCCGAAATTCTTGCTGATTTGGAATTTGCATGGCGCGCAGTTAGGGCAGTTAAAAGCAATGCGATTCTGCTTGCAAAAAATGGTGCCGCAGTTGGTGTTGGAATGGGTCAGGTAAATCGAGTTGATTCTGCCAAACTCTCGGTTGCGCGAGCTGGAGACAGGGCTAGAGGTTCGGTGGCTGCAAGTGATGCATTCTTCCCATTTGCCGATGGCCTCGAGATTTTAATTAATAGTGGTATCACTGCAGTGGTTTCACCTGGTGGATCCATGCGCGATGAAGAGGTTATTGCCGCAGCAAAAGCTGCGAATATCGCCCTATTTTTCACCGGAACTCGCCATTTCTCGCACTCGTAATTAAGATCGCGCATATGACAGCACAAATTCTTGATGGCAAAGCCTTCGCGAAAAAAATCAAAGAAGATTTAGCAGTCGAAGTAACCGCACTTAAAGCTCGCGGAATTACTCCTGGACTCGGAACAATTTTGGTAGGTGATGATCCTGGTTCTCGCCAATATGTTGGCGGAAAGCATAAGGATTGCTCCGAAGTTGGAGTCAATTCAATTCGTATCGACCTACCTGGCACTGCAACACAAGCGGATGTACTAGCTGCGGTTAAAGACATGAACAATAATCCTGATTGCACGGGTTACATTGTGCAGTTGCCATTACCTAAGGATGTGAATACTCAAGCGATTCTTGAAGCCATCGATCCAGAGAAAGATGCTGATGGTTTACACCCTATGAACTTAGGTCGCTTAACCGCTGGATTTGATGGTACTTTGCCATGTACTCCACGTGGCATTGTTGAATTACTTCATCACTACAAGATTCCAGTTAAAGGTGCCGAAGTCACGATAGTAGGTCGCGGTTTAACTGTTGGTCGCCCACTAAGTTTGCTTCTTAACCGCCGCGAAGAGAATGCCACAGTTAATTTAGTTCACACTGGTACTAAAGTGATCAAGGATCACACATTAACTGCCGACATTATTGTGGTGGCGGTCGGAGTTGGCCATTTCTTAACGCCAGATATGGTCAGCCCTGGTGCAGTTGTTATTGATGTTGGTGTTTCAAGAAATGAAAACGGAATTCAAGGCGATGTGCATCCAGATGTGGCAAATGTTGCTGGGTGGATCTCGCCAAATCCAGGTGGAGTGGGTCCTTTAACTAGAGCAATGTTGGTAAAAAACGTTGTGGATTCTGCAACTAGACAATCTAGAAACTCCCGATAATTTACATATTCAAATGATCTCTCAGCGCCTCTTAAATTTTGCAGCTGCAATTGGGGTGTTACTTGGCGCGATCGGACTTGTTCGTACTGGTGCAATAGTGGTGGGCGCTGCGATTGCGCTCACAGGTGTGAGGCAAGAGCGTCGAATTGAGCGTTATTTGCCACTTGCGATAGGAGTAGCGCTCATCGCCGTGGCAATTGTGCTTCCGCACGGGCGATAGAATTATCTTGACGTCAAGATACTCTTAATTAAACGGGGAAGATATGCCAGGAAAAGTAACCGTCGTAGGAGCTGGTTTTTACGGCTCAACCACCGCAATGCGATTAGCTGAATACAACATCTTCGATACCGTTGTATTAACAGATATTCTCGAAGGCAAGCCAGAAGGTCTTGCACTTGATATGAATCAATCGCGATCAATCGAAGGTTTTGAAACAAAAGTAATTGGTGCAACTACAACTGCGGATGGTGCAGGTTACGAAGCGACTGCAAATTCTGATGTAGTAGTAATAACGGCAGGTCTTCCACGCAAACCGGGCATGAGTCGTATGGATTTAATTGGTGTTAATGCCGGCATCGTTCGCGGCGTTGCTGAGAACATTGCAAAGCATTCACCAAATGCAGTGATTATTGTGGTTTCGAATCCACTAGATGAAATGACTGCGCTTACTCAGATTGCATCTGCGTTCCCACATAATCGAGTGATGGGGCAAGCAGGAATGCTTGATACTGCGCGTTTTACAAATTTTGTTGCCGAGAAGTTAGGTGTTCCAGTATCAAGCGTTGAAACTTTGACTCTAGGTTCGCACGGCGAAACCATGGTTCCAGTTCCATCTCGATGCAAAGTAAATGGTGCGCCGCTTACAGATAAGTTATCTGCAGAAGAGATAGAAGAGTTAGTTGTTCGCACTCGCAACGGAGGAGCGGAAGTGGTTGCACTTCTCAAGACAGGCTCTGCCTACTACGCGCCATCTGCAGCCGCGGCGCGTATGGCAAAGGCAGTTATCGAAGATTCTGGCGCAGTAATGCCAGTATGCGCATGGGTTGATGGCGAATACGGCATCAAGGGCGTTTATCTTGGTGTGGAAGCAGAAATTGGCCGCACCGGAGTAAAGAAAGTTGTTGAAACTAAGTTAACTGATTCAGAGCTCGCACTTCTTAAGGAAGCTGCAGAAGCAGTTCGCGCTAAACAAGCCGATGTAAAGGATATGTAACCATGGCTAAAATCAAAGTAGAAGGAACAGTTGTAGAGCTTGATGGCGATGAAATGACTCGCATCATGTGGCAGTTCATCAAAGATTCTTTAATTCTGCCTTATTTAGATGTAAATCTAGAGTATTACGACCTAGGCATGGAACACCGCGATGCAACCGATGATCAGGTAACAATCGATGCAGCAAAGGCAATTCAGAAGCATGGCGTAGGTATTAAGTGCGCAACTATCACTCCTGATGAAGCGCGCGTTGAAGAGTTTGGTCTTAAAAAGATGTGGAAGTCTCCAAACGGAACTATCCGCAACATTCTAGGTGGCGTTATTTTTCGCGAACCAATCATCATCTCTAATGTGCCACGTCTAGTTCCGCATTGGACTAAGCCAATCGTCATCGGTCGTCACGCATTTGGTGATCAGTACCGTGCGACTGATATCAAAGTTCCTGGTCCAGGAAAGTTGACGCTTTCATATGTACCAGAAGGTGGCGGCGAGCCAATGAATCTTGAAGTATTTGATTTCAAATCTTCAGGTGTCGCGATGGCTATGTACAACGTAGACGATTCAATTCGTGATTTTGCTCGAGCATCACTTAACTATGGATTACTTCGTAAATACCCAGTCTATCTTTCGACTAAGAACACGATCTTGAAAGCTTACGATGGTCGTTTCAAAGATATCTTCCAAGAGATTTATGATGCTGAATTTAAATCTCAATTCGAAGCGCTTGGCATTTGGTACGAACACCGTTTGATTGATGACATGGTTGCCATGTCACTTCGAATGGAAGGCGGCTATGTCTGGGCATGTAAAAACTATGATGGCGATGTGCAATCAGATACGGTGGCACAAGGTTATGGTTCATTAGGTTTGATGACTTCTGTTTTGATGACTCCAGATGGAAAAGTTTGTGAAGCTGAAGCGGCGCACGGAACTGTTACTCGTCACTATCGCGATCATCAAGCGGGCAAGAAGACTTCCACAAATCCGATTGCATCGATTTTTGCTTGGACCCAAGGCTTAGCCCACCGCGCGAAACTAGATAACAATCCAGAGCTAGCTAAGTTCTGCGCAACATTAGAGCGAGTTTGTATCGAAACTGTTGAACAAGGAAAGATGACTAAGGACTTAGCGCTATTAATCAGCAATGATGCACCTTGGCAAACCACGGAAGAGTTCCTTGCCTCAATCGATGAAAACTTAAAGAAAGCTATGGCTTAAACAGCCAGAAAAGCTTACTTATGGCAACGAACCCAGGCGTTATTGCGCTAGTTGGTTCAGGTGAATATTTACCAGTAATGCAGGAGTTCGAAACTGAACTCCTGCATTTTGCATTGCAACGCGGCAAAAGAAATACATTTATTCAAATTCCTACCGCTTCATCGAACGAAGGAGTAGACCGTAGAAATTTTTGGAAACGTCGTGGTTTAGATCAAGCGGCGCGAATTGGTTGCGAAGGAATATATCTACCAATCCATGAGCGCGAAGATGCTTTTAAAGCAGAACATATAGCTGCTGTTGAAAGTGCAGGATTAATTTATTTCTCTGGTGGAGATCCTCACTACATAACAGAAGTCTTTAAGGAGACTCCACTGTGGGAGAAAATTAAGAATGAATGGGAGAACGGAACTTCACTGGCCGGATGCTCTGCCGGTGCAATGGCATTTGGCGGAACGATTATGGGAGTACGAAGATCAAGTCACAGTCAAGGATTAAATTTATTGTCAGATATAGAAGTTATTCCGCACTACGACAAAATTTTAGGATGGCTGCCAGATCGAGTTGCATCATTTATCGCAAGAGCTAGTGCCAATACCAACTTACTTGGTATTGATGAAAATACTGCGCTCTTTAGAAATGGCAATGAAAACCTTTGGCGAGTAACCGGCGCCGGTCGAGTTCATGTATTGCGGGGAAATCTAGAGTTAGCAAATTAAATAAATAAGCCCCGGATTCACTCCGGGGCTTATTTATTGTTTATTGGAAATAATTAATTTAAGCGAAGTCCGGTCTGTGCATGGAATAGGTGAATCGCAGTAGGAATCGCCTTTACCTTTATCTGCTGGCCAGCTTTAGGTGGATTCTTTGGATCCCAACGAACAATTACCTGTGCGCCTTCATCAGATGCATTAGCAAACTTCACGTTGCTATCAGCAGGCTTGCCGTAAACGAATGCGTCAGAACCAAGTTCTTCAACAACTTCAACGTTAACCTCAAAGCCTTCAGATGCTGGTTCCCAACCTTCAGGGCGAACGCCAACAATTACTGAATTTCCTGCTGAGGCAGGAACTGCAATATCAAGGTGGCCAACATGTGCTTTGCCATCAGATACTGGAACTTCAAGTAAGTTCATAGCAGGCGAACCGATAAAGCCAGCAACGAATGCATTACCTGGCTTATCGTAAAGATTACGTGGGCTATCAACTTGTTGCAGCAGACCATCTTTAAGAACAGCCACGCGATCACCCATAGTCATCGCTTCAATCTGATCGTGAGTTACATAAACAGTGGTGATGCCAAGACGGCGTTGTAGAGCTGCAATCTGAGTACGTGTAGAAACACGTAGCTTTGCATCAAGGTTAGATAGCGGCTCGTCCATCAAGAAAACTTGTGGTTCGCGAACAATCGCGCGACCCATTGCAACGCGCTGACGTTGTCCACCAGATAGCGCTTTTGGTTTGCGCTCTAGATATGGTTCGAGGTCCAGAAGTTTTGCAGCTTCACGTACTCGCTTGTCACGATCTTCTTTTGATACGCCAGCAATCTTCAATGCAAATCCCATATTTTCTGCAACTGTCATATGTGGGTAAAGCGCATAAGATTGAAATACCATCGCGATATCGCGATCTTTTGGTGCCACGTTTGTTACATCGCGATCACCAATCAAAATTCGTCCGGTATCAATCTCTTCAAGGCCCGCCAACATACGAAGTGATGTTGATTTACCGCAACCCGATGGACCAACTAAAACTAGAAATTCTCCGTCATTAACAACGAGATCTAATTTATCTACAGCTGGTACTGGGTTGCCTGGATAGATACGTGATGCTTTATCAAATGTTACTGAAGCCATGGCTTCTCCTTCCGGGCAGGTACGTGCCCGACGATCCGTTGGAAGTTTTACACCCTTAGGTGCGAGGCTGAGATTACGCGTAAAGCAGCGCGGAAGGAAGATAATCCGCTAACCTTTCTCATCTAATGGAACTTTTCAAAGCCATCGCGCTAGTCCTGGCATTGATTTTCTTGGCAGCGTTCTTTGTGGCGGCAGAGATTGCCCTCATCTCTTTGCGAGATGGCCAGGTAAAGCAATTAGCAACTCAAGGTAAGCGTGGTGCGCGTTTGGCTAAATTGGTAGCCAACCCGAATCGATTCCTTGCCGCAGTTCAAGTAGGTGTGACCGTATGCGGCTTTCTCTCTGCCGCATTAGGCGCCGAGAAACTCGGGGTTTACGTTCAACCACGATTACTTGAACTAGGACTCTCAACCAGTTCTGCAGAGCTTTTATCAATTATTGGGGTGACCTTAGTAATTGCTTACTTCTCACTTGTGCTCGGCGAGCTGGTTCCTAAACGAGTCGCGTTATTTCGAAGCGAGCAGATATCACTTAATTCAACTTTCATAATTGAAGTTTTAGCAAACATCTTCCGTCCCGTAATTTGGCTGCTCTCGAGATCTACAGATTTAATCCTTAGATTAATCGGAATTGATCCTAAAGAAGAGCGCAGTCAAATATCTGAAGAAGAGTTGATGGAACTAGTCTCGGGACATAAAGCGCTTACCGAAGAAGAGCGTGAAATTGTTGAAGAAGTCTTTAATTCATCTGAAAAACTTGTAAATGAAGTTATGGTGCCACGCACCGAAGTTGACTTTATGGATGGTTCACTTACTGTTAGCAAAGCCAAAGCGCTCGCAGTAGAGCTAGCTCATTCTCGATATCCGGTAGTTCGTGGTTCCAGCGATGAAGTTATCGGCTTTATACACGTAAGAGATTTATTGGACACTACCAACGCCAATCCAAATTCTAAAATTCAAGATTTGGTCCGCCCGATAATGTATCTACCTGGCACAAAGGGTGTATTGCCGTCATTAACTGAGATGCGTAACCAACGTCAGCATCTAGCAATTGTTTTAGATGAATATGGCGGAACCGACGGCATAGTGACCCTTGAAAATTTGGTGGAATGTTTAATTGGCGATATTCAAGATGAATATGATCTAGATGAGAGTGAAATTTCCGCTGAACATCGGACCGGAGATTTTGAGCTTGATGGCCTTACTTCAATTGAAGATTTGGAATCCGAAACTGGAATTGCATTACCGGAAGGCCCATATCAAACAGTTAGCGGTTTCATGATGCACTTCTTAGGGCGCATGCCAAAAGAGCACGATGTAATCAGCATTAATGGAATTAGATTAGTTGTGATTTCACTTGAGGGTCACCGAGTTGGCCAATTACTCATTTCTCGCCTTTCAGAATAGGGCAGAATAGGCACATGAAGAGAGTACTTTCTGGCATCCAGCCAACATCTGAATCGTTCCATTTAGGCAACTACCTAGGTGCGGTTAAACAGTGGGTGGACTTACAAAATGGCCACGAAACTTATTACTCCATCGTTGATTTGCATGCGCTAACTGGCGATGTTGATCCAAAGTTACTTCGTGCTCGCACATTGGCATCGGCGGCACAATTAATCGCCGTTGGCATCGATACCGAAAAATCTTCACTTTTCGTGCAATCTCATTTACCCGAACACAATCAACTTGGTTGGGTTATGGAATGCGTCGCTTCATTTGGAGAAGCAAGTCGCATGACTCAATTTAAGGATAAATCTTCTAAAGGCGGCGCAGATGGTGCACGCGTAGGTCTATTTACATATCCAATGTTGCAGGCAGCTGACATCTTGCTTTATCAGGCAGATTTAGTTCCAGTTGGCGAAGATCAAAGACAACACATTGAAATTACTAGAGATTTAGCGAATAGATTTAACACTCGATATGGCCAAGTCTTTACTTTGCCTGACGCCTACATTCTCAAAGAAGGCGCAAAGATTTATGATCTTCAAGAGCCAACAAATAAGATGTCAAAATCTGCGAGCTCCGCAAGTGGTGTAATTGAATTGATGGATGCTCCTGAGATAAACACCAAGAAAATCAAGAGCGCAGTTACAGATACTGGTCGCGAAGTAATTTTTGATCTTGAAAATAAGCCAGGTATCAGTAATTTGATGACCATTTATTCCGTAGTTACCGGAAAAACTATTGCGGCAATTCAAGATGAATTTGCTGGCAAAGGTTACGGAGATTTCAAAGGCGCGGTCGCGGAGGCCACTGTTGAGTATCTTCGTCCAATGCGAGATCGCGCTCTTGAACTATTAAAGGATGAGGGCGAATTAATTAGAATTTTGAATCACGGCGCCGAGAAAGCGCGAGTGCTAGCAAGCAAAACTCTTAAAGATTCATATAAAGCGCTCGGAATTCTGGGCTAACTTTCAACCATCACTTTAGGGTTCATTAAAAAGTAATCAAGTTGAAACCCGCCACGTTAGATATTTTTCGCATCCCCTACTAGGCTCCCGATTAAGAGCTACCAAGGTCTTGGTAGCTAACCCATGGGAGGAAAATTGAAGAAGTTCACACGTATTGTCGCAGTTGCTGCTGCAGCAACAATGGCAACCGTTGGCTTTATCGCAGCTCCATCAAACGCAGCATCAAAGGTAAAAGTTGGTATTGCGTATGACATCGGTGGCCGTGGCGATAAGTCATTTAACGACTCTGCAGCTGCAGGTCTAGATCGCGCTAAGAAGAAGTGGGGTCTTGCTTCTAAGGAAATCACTGTTACACAGGGAACTGACTCAGAGCGCACAGACAAGCTTCGTTTGCTAGCGAAGGCTGGATACAACCCAATTATTGCAATTGGTTTCTTGTATGCAGGTCCAATTACAACTGTTTCACAGGAATTCCCAAACACACAGTTTGGAATTGTTGATGATGCATCAGTTGCAGCGCTAAACGTTACATCTATGATCTTCGCTGAAGAGCAAGGTTCATACCTTGCAGGTGTAGCCGCAGCACTTTCATCTAAGTCAGGCAAGATTGGCTATGTTGGTGGCGTTCGTATTCCACTACTTCAGAAGTTTGAAGCTGGATTCGTTGCAGGTGTTAAGGCAACTAAGAAGTCAGCAACAGTTGATGTTAAGTATGTTTCAGAGCCACCTGATTTCAGTGGATTCAATGACCCTGCAAAGATGAAAGTTATTGTTAAGGGCATGATTGATAAGGGTATTGATGTGGTTTACTCAGCAGCTGGTGGATCTGGCGCTGGTAACTTCGCAGCCGCAGCTGAATCTTCAAAGAAGATTTGGACAATTGGTGTTGACTCAGATCAGTACCTATCTGCATCAGCAAAGGAAAAGAAGAACATGCTTACCTCAATGATTAAGCGTGTTGACGTAGCTGTTTACGACGTGATTCAGAATGCTGTTGAAGGTCGTACAGTTAACGATATCTTGGATCCAAAGGCTGGTATTTATGGACGTCGCTACGATCTAACTAATGGTGGCGTAGGCGTTTCATATTCTGGCGGTTACATCAACAAGTACAAGGCTCAGATTGATGCAGCAGCTGCAGCAATCAAGAGCGGCAAGATCAAGGTTCCAGCAGTTCCAGGAAAGTAATTTCCTCTAATTGATTGTGACCAAACTAGCCCGATTAGGTTTACCTAATCGGGCTAGTTTCTTTAAGATTAACGAGTAGAAACACTAAGTCTTCATAGTCGAGGAGTTCCGTAAAGTGTCAGTTTCCGTAGAGCTAAGACATATCTCCAAACGTTTTCCCGGTGTTGTCGCTAACAAAGATGTATCGCTAAAGGTCCAGAGCGGGTCAGTGCATGCATTAGTCGGAGAAAATGGCGCTGGTAAATCAACGGTTATGAAGATTCTTTATGGCATGCAGCGGCCAGATGGCGGCGAGATTTTGGTAAATGGCCAGCAAGTTAATTTTAAGAATCCAAATGAAGCGATTGAGGCCGGCATCGGCATGGTTCATCAACATTTTATGTTGGCAGATAATTTCACGGTATTAGAAAATATTATTTTGGGATCTGAACCAAAGAAGAGTGGTCAGATTGATTTCAATGAAGCGCGAAATAAAATTTCCGAAATGGCTAATACTTATGGTTTAGAGATTAATCCAGATGAATTAGTTGAGAACTTAGGTGTTGGGCAACGTCAACGCGTAGAAATTCTAAAAGTTTTATATCGCGGCGCAAGCATCTTAATTTTTGATGAACCAACTGCAGTATTAGTACCTCAAGAAGTTGATGATCTTTTTGGCGCACTTCATGGACTTCGCGAAAAAGGCATGTCGGTAATTTTTATCTCTCATAAATTGGATGAGGTGCTAAGAGTTGCCGACGAAGTTACCGTGATCCGTGCCGGTTCAACCGTGGCTGAAGTTAAGTCAAAGGATGTCACCTCTAAGCAACTTGCAGAGTTGATGGTCGGTTCCGAACTTCCAAAACCAGAAACCAAAGGAAATACCAAGCGCGAAAACATCGTCCTGGAATTAAATCAAGTAACCGTTCCATCCAAAGGTGCTCGTAATTTGCTTAGCAACATCTCATTCAAATTACATGCTGGCGAAGTAATTGGTATTGCTGGCGTTGAAGGAAATGGCCAATCCGAATTGACCGAAACCATATTAGGATTACTTGAATACACTGGCCAAGTTTCATTTGATGGAAAAACTATTGATACCAAGAGCGTTTCAGAGCGTCGCGATTTGGGAATCGGATTTATTCCAGAGGATCGTCATCGCCAAGCTTTAATGTTGGGTTCGCCGCTTTGGGAGAATCGAATCCTTGGCTATCAGCGTAGTAAGCCCATCTTTAATGGCTTCATTCTGGATAAAAAAGCAACGATGCAAGATACTCAATTAATCATGCAAGAGTTCGACGTGCGCGCTCCAGGGCCAAACACCTTAGCAACCGCGCTATCTGGCGGAAATCAACAGAAGTTTATTGTTGGACGCGAAATGGTTCATGCCCCAAAGCTATTGGTGGCATCTCATCCGACTCGTGGCGTGGATGTTGGCGCGCAAGGGGCGATTTGGGAAGAACTTCGAAAAGCTCGTGAAAAAGGAATGGCGATTGTATTGATCTCTGCTGATCTTGAAGAATTGATTGGCATGTCAGATCGATTGCTGGTGATGTTGCGTGGAGAGGTAACTGCGGAATTAGATCCGGCCCAAACTACTCCTGAAAAATTAGGTGCAGCAATGACGGGAGCAAAGTAATGAAACTTTCACCAAAGAAGATTTACCTTGCGCTATTGGCGCCAGTTTCAGCTGCAATTGCATCTATTTTGATCTCTAGCCTGGCGCTACTTGCTACCAAGAAATCTCCAGTCGAAGCTTTTAAAATGATGTGGGAGTTTGGTGCTACGACCAGTTCAGTTATCGAAACTTTAAATAGCGCAACCTCCTATTACATCGCGGCAGTGGCAATCGCAATCACTTTCCGTGCCGGCCTATTTAATATCGGTGTAGAAGGTCAATTACGTTTGGCGGCACTTTTTGCCTGCTACTTAGGCGCAATGTTTACGTTGCCGCCAATCCTGCATGTTTTAGCAATTTTCTTAATCGCGATGACTGTCGGTGGCTTGTGGGCTGCAATTGCGGGTGTACTTAAAGTTAAGCGCGGAGTTAATGAAGTTATTTCCACAATTATGCTCAATAGCATTGCAGGTGGCTTAAGTGCATATTTATTATCAAAGCACTTCACAGTAAAAATCGAAGGTTCAAATAATTTAGCCACTAAAGAACTTCCAGCTTCAGGACAGATGCCAAATCTCTCCTTTATTACTAAGAACATGGATCAAAGCGTTACTCAAGGCCGAGGTATTTATGGCATGTTGGCCGTGGCAATTTTCATTGGTGTTGCTTTCTGGTGGGTTGTAAATCGCACTCGGTTCGGTTTCGAACTTCGCGCATCTGGCATAAATCCAATTGCAGCTCGAGTAAGTGGTGTTAATTCAAAGCGAATGATTGTGGTTGCCATGATTTCATCTGGCGCAATTGCAGGATTATCAGGATTACCTACGGTATTGGCAGAGACTCACGCATATAACTTGGGCTTCCGAGCCGGTCTTGGTTTCTCTGCAATTGCGGTAGCGCTACTAGGTCGAAATGGTGCGATCGGGATGGCATTCTCGAGTCTGCTCTTTTCATTCCTAGAAGTATCTTCAAGATCACTTGAGTTAATTGATATTGCGCCAGAGACATACTTCATTATGCAGGGCGCAATTCTCCTGAGCTCAGTTATTGCTTTCGAAGTAGTTAGTAGGTATCGCGTAAAAGTAGTCTCTAACGAGTTAGCAAAGGCGGCTGCAAATGCGTAATCTAAGTAAAGTCTCGCGTATCTCGCTATATGCATTTGCAATTGTTTTTTCATTATCAACTATTAAATTAATTACTGGCGCTAATGATTTAACTAGCGCCGGAACTGCTTCAGCCGCGCTTTTACTCTCAGTTCCGATTGCAATGGCTGCCCTAGGTGGTCTCTTCTCGGAACGTTCGGGCGTAGTAAATATCGGCCTTGAAGGCATGATGATTATGGGCGCATGGGGCGGCGGTTACATTGGCTCTAAACATGGACCATGGGCAGGATTAATCGCAGGTATCTTCATGGGCGCGCTTGGTGCGCTGCTACATGCAATAGCGACTGTTGGTTTTGGCGTTGATCATGTGGTCTCAGGTGTAGCGATTAATATCATCGCAGCAGGTTTGGTTCGATATATCTCGACAATTCTTTATAAAAATGGGACTTGGGTTGGACCATCTCAGTCACCAGATATTGAAGCAATCGGAACCAACGGTCTGCCAATCCTTTCGGGCGGAACCTATTTTGGTTGGCAAAGCCCAGATTTATTTGGCGCAATTGGCGAGAAGAACTGGTTCTTCATCTCAGATGTATTTTCAATTTTACGAGGATTTACTGGTGAAGTTTCCTACGTAACTGTAATTGCAATTTCGCTAGTTCCGCTTTCATATTGGTTCCTTTGGCATACCGCTTTTGGATTAAGACTACGTAGCGCAGGAGAGGCGCCAACCGCAGCTGAATCACTTGGCGTAAATGTTTATAAAATGAAATATGCCGGCGTTATCATCTCAGGCGGTTTTGCTGGACTTGGCGGCGCCTTCTTGGCGATTGTGGCAGCCAATCATTACCAAGAGAATCAAACTGGTGGACGTGGATATATTGGCCTTGCGGCATTGATCTTCGGAAATTGGCGCCCAGGTGGCTTGATGACGGGTGCGGGACTATTTGGCTTTGCAGATGCGCTACAGCTACGTGATGCCACTGCTATCCATTCACTATTGATGTTGCTTGCCTTTGCAATGGCTATCTTCGCCTTCCTGAATTTAAAGAAGAAGAAGTTTGCAACTTCAGTAATCAGTTTGGCATTGGCAATACTTGCAATCTGGCTTTACATCACTTTCACAGAGCTGCCAGGTCAATTTGTGACAATGACGCCTTACATCGTAACTTTGTTAGTCCTTGGACTCGGAACTCAACGTTTACGTATGCCAGCAGCTGATGGAATTCCGTATCGCAAAGGCGGCGGCAAGTAATGGATATTAATTGGGAAGAGATTCATCAGCACGCAATTGCAGCAATGAAAAAGGCTTACGCGCCATACTCTAATTTCCCAGTCGGTGTTGCCGCGCTTGTAAATGATGGACGTATTGTCGAAGGCTGTAATGTCGAAAATGCATCCTATGGCGTTGGGCTTTGCGCCGAGTGTGGTTTGGTTTCAAACCTTGCCACATCTGGTGGCGGAAAGTTAATTGCAATTGTCTGCGTTGGTGGAGATTCAAACTTCTTGGCTCCTTGTGGTCGTTGCAGACAGTTGCTTTTCGAGCATGGTGGGCCAGAGGCGCTCTTAATGACACCAGAAGGACCACAAAAAATGTCTGCGATGTTGCCATGGGCATTTGGTCCAGAAGATCTTAAGTAAATATATGTCAGAGCGTTACACCGCACCTGAGATCATCGCACTAAAGCGAGATCGTAAAGTTCTAAACGATGACCAGATCGATTGGGTAGTTGATGCATACACCCGCGGACTAGTTGCGGACGAACAGATGTCTGCACTTGCGATGGCTATTCTCTTAAATGGCATGGAACGACACGAAATAAGTCGGTGGACCGATGCCATGATTCGAAGCGGCGAACGCATGAATTGGTCTATGTTGGATCGACCAACGGTAGATAAGCATTCAACTGGTGGAGTTGGCGACAAAATCACGCTGCCGCTAGTGCCGTTAGTTGCTTCATGTGGTGCAGCGGTTCCGCAACTTTCAGGTCGTGGACTTGGACATACTGGCGGAACTTTAGATAAGTTGGAATCAATTCCTGGCTGGAGAGCATCGTTAAGTAATGAAGAGATGCTTAAAGTTATTCAAGAAACTGGCGGAGTTATCTGCGCTGCAGGTACCGGTCTTGCACCTGCCGATAAGAAACTTTATGCGCTAAGAGATGTCACTGCCACCGTCGAAGCCATTCCATTAATCGCATCATCAATTATGAGTAAGAAAATTGCTGAAGGCACCGGCTCATTGGTACTTGATGTGAAAACTGGAAGCGGTGCGTTTATGAGCGATCCTGCTAAAGCTCGCGAATTAGCAACGGTAATGGTTGAAATTGGAAAGAGCGCTGGCGTAAATATTAAAGCGCTTATTACGGCGATGGATGTGCCGTTAGGTTTGACAGCAGGCAATGCACTTGAAGTACGCGAGTCGGTCGAAGTTCTTGCTGGTGGCGGTCCAGCTGATGTAGTCGAATTGACTGTACTTCTAGCGCGAGAGATGCTTCAACTTGCAGGAATTTCTGGAATAGATCCAGCAGATAATCTTAAGAACGGCAAAGCAATGGACCATTGGCGCAGAATGATAAAAGCGCAAAGTGGAGATCCAGATGCCGCGCTGCCCGTTGCAAAAGAGAAGTTAACTATTAACGCAGAAGAAAGCGGCACCCTTACCAGAATGGATGCGCTAAAAGTTGGGGTCGCTGCATGGCGATTGGGCGCGGGCCGTTCAAAGCAAGGTGAACAATTGCAACTTGGAGCCGGAATCGAAATTCATGCTAAACCTGGCCAATCCATAACCAAAGGTGCACCAATATTTACTTTACACACCGATAAGCCTGAGCTTTTTGAGCGAGCAGAAGAATCTTTAGTGGGCGCTGTTGAATATGACTCAAATTATCAAAGATTGCCGCTGGTTTTGGAGCAAATCGGTTGAAACATTTACCAAAAGTCTTACTTCACGATCATTTAGATGGTGGTTTAAGAGCTGAGACCATCATCGAAATTGCAGATCAAATCGGCTATACAAAATTACCGACTCAAAATTCAAGTGAATTAGCAGATTGGTTTCAGGCTGCATGTGATTCAGGTTCGTTAGAGCGTTACTTAGAGACTTTTGATCACACCATCGCGGTTATGCAACGTCAAGAAGATATTGTGCGAGTTGCCAAAGAGACTGTGATTGATTTGCATAACGATGGAGTCATTTACGCTGAAGTAAGGGTTGCGCCTGAACATTTCACCAAAAAAGGTTTAACAATGGAAGATGTCACTGAGGCGATGCTCGAAGGTTATCGTCAAGGCGAAACTATTACTGGCCTAAAGGTGAATACGATTCTTTGCGGAATGCGGCAGTGGGACAAATCTCAAAAAGTCGCAGAGATTGTCGTTAAGTATCGCGAACATGGTGTAGTCGGTTTTGATATCGCGGGACCTGAAAAAGGATTTCCGCCAACGTTACAAAAAGAGACTTTTGATTATTTAAAGCGCCATGAGGTTCCTTTCACGATACACGCTGGTGAAGGGGATGGCATTGAATCTATAAATTTGGCGGTAAATTCTTGTGGCGCAAAACGTATAGGGCACGGAGTTAGAATCGCTGAAGATTTACCAAATGGAGATTTAGCAAAAGAGATACTCGATATGCAGATTCACTTGGAAATCTGTCCAACTTCAAATTTACAAACAGGTATCGCCGATACCTATGCTCATCATCCAATCAAGAAATTGTTTGATTTGGGTTTTAATGTTGGCTTAAATACGGACAATCGGTTAATGAGCCGGACGAGTATGAGCCATGAGTTCTCTGAATGCGCCAAAGCATTTGGCTGGGGGATTCCAGAATTCAAAGAGCTGACTTTAAATGCATTGAATAACGCCTTTTTAGCTGAAAAAAGCCACTATTTTAAGGTGATTGGAGCAGGTTATGATCAACTTTAATGATTCTGAGTTTCTCATAAATCCATACCCAGAATTAGCAAAATTGAGAGCGTTCGGGAAACCAGTTTGGCATGAAGAGACGCAAATGTTTCTGGCGGCTAATTATGATGATGCGAATGCGACCTTAAGAAATAAGTCGCTAGGTAGAATTTTTAAGGCCAAAGAACCGGAAGCCGAGTGGTCAACCTTTAATTGGCTGCATGCTGATTCAATTTTGGATTCAGAACCGCCTAAGCACACTCGATTAAGATCCCTAGTTTCTAAAGCATTTAATAAGAACATTATCGAAAGTCAGCGCGTTGTTATTAATCGAATAGTTGATGACTTGATCGGTGAAATTAGAGCCAAAAGCGACACCTGGGATCTCATTGCTGATTTCGCCGAACCACTTCCAGTAAAAGTAATTGTTGCCATGCTCGGTTTTCCTGAAGAGGAAGAGTATTTACTTCGACCTTGGTCTCAAGCCATTGTGAAAATGTATGAAGTGAATCCATCTCCTGAAGCGCAAGCTGCAGCTAAGCAAGCCGCTGCAGAATTCGCGGATTACGTTCAGAAACTTGCCGATGAACGAAAGCTCAAACCAGGTAGCGATTTAATTTCAGACTTAGTTCGTGTTGAAGAACAAGGAGAGAAGTTAAATGCGCATGAACTAGTTGCAACTTGCGTATTACTCTTAAATGCAGGTCATGAAGCTAGCGTTAATGGCTTTGGTAATGGCATGGTTGCTTTACTTGAAAGAGAAGAGCAGTTCCAAATTTTACGTAATAATCCTGATCAAGTAGCTGCAACTGCCGTTGAAGAATTCCTACGCTTTGACGCCCCACTGCATCTATTCGAAAGAACCGCTACCGCTGATACCGAAATTGGCGGGGTAGAAATTCATAAGGGTCAGAAAATCGCAGCGCTATTGGGTTCGGCTAATAGAGATGGGAAGCATTTCAAAGAGGCTGATTTAATGGACATTACGCGTGATCCCAACCCACATATTGGCTTTGGCGCAGGAATCCACTTCTGTTTAGGTGGCCCGCTAGCCCGATTAGAGATGGGAATTGCATTACCAAAGTTGGTCAAAGCCTTTCCAAATATGCAGATTGCAAGCGAACCAATCAGAAGACCAACATTTGTTTTGCGCGGTTATGAAAAGGTCGCAATCTCTTCATAACTTGGATAGGAACTTTGCGCGCCTTTTCGAGTAACACTAATACCTGCAGCGATGCAACCAAATTTCATCGCAATTTCTTCACCTTCCTTTAATTTGGCTGCGAATGCACCGACAAAGCTATCTCCGGCGCCAGTAGTATCAATTGCATTTACTTTTACGGCAGGCACATGTAGCCCACTAGATAAGTGTCGTACCCCTTGATCACCTTCGGTAAGCAAGATATTGGCATTCAAATTACCAAGTTCGGCGAACTCAGTTTCGTTTGGAATAATCCAATCACAAAGTGCAATTAAATCCGGTGACAATTCTTCAAAAGGTGCAGGGTTGAGAATTGTTGTAGCGCTACGTACTTTTGCAGCTTTAAATGCCGCCAAGGTTACCTCTTGCTTAATCTCGCATTGGCCAATCACAATATCTAAATTTGGAATTTCAGCTATTGCGTTAGCGGCAACGGCGCTATCAATTTTATGATTTGCACCAGGAATAATGATGATTCTATTCTCGCCACTTTCATCCACCCAAATATGCGCCACACCAGAAGGTTCAGTTGTTCTTTCTATATATTTGGTATTGATACCACGAGCTTTGAAATTTTCAAGGAATTGGTCACCAAATAGATCATTGCCGATTTTTCCAATGAAATAAACTTCAGCCCCTGCAATCGCCGCCATGACTGCTTGATTGGCGCCCTTGCCACCAAAACCGGTGGTAAATTGCTTACCAACCAAGGTTTCTCCTGGTCCCGGAATCTTCTTTGCATAAGCTGTCAGATCCATCATGACGCTACCAACTACAGCAATTACCGGTCTCTTCACAATTGCAATTGTATGGCTAGACTTATGAATTATGCGAGTACCAATGATTCTTGATGTAGACACTGGTTTTGATGATGCATTTGCAGTGCTTTTCGCTGCCATGAGTAAAGAAATTAATTTACTCGGAATTACATGTGTAGACGGAAACACAAATGTGGATCAAGTTGTTAAGAATACTTTGATTGTTCTTGATGCGGCTGGAGCAGGAGAAATTCCAGTTGCCAAAGGCGCCACTCGACCTTTAGTTGAAGAGCCACTTTATGCAGAACATATTCATGGTGCTGACGGAATGGGCGATTTGGGATTACCGGAATCAAAAAGAAAGATAGATTCTAGAAGTGCTATTGATTTATTACGTGATCTAGTCGAAGGCAGTAAGGAGGCTGTAACGCTCGTACCAGTTGCGCCACTTACTAATATTGCAAATTTCATTACGACTTACCCTGAAAGCGCTAAGAAATTGAAAGAAATTTGCTTAATGGGTGGATCTGCTTCAGTCGGAAATGCAACCGCAATGGCGGAATTTAATATTTGGCATGACCCTGAAGCAGCTGACATTGTTTTTAGAAGTGGAATTCCAATCACAATGTATGGGTTAGATGTTTTTTACCATCCACTAGTAACAGAATCTGAAGCGGTTCAATTACAGAGAAGTTCTAATCAATCTGCGCAATTTGCTGGCAAATTGCTACAAGCTTGTATTAAGAAATTAAAACAAAATGTAACGCTTGGTGACTATGGTGCAGTTGCTGCAGTACTTCGTCCGGCACTTTTGAAAACTGAGGTTTTTGATGTTGGAGTAGAAGTAGCGCACGGGTTAGTTCGTGGGATGACTGTGGTTGATCGCCGTCCACGCCTTGAATTAATGATTGAACCCAGAAGAATTCCAGGCGCCGCGCGCACTAATGTGGTTTTAGACCTGGATGCCAAAGCCTTTAAGGATCTTTGGTTTACTACGGTAGATTCAAATTGGATTTAAATACCGATGGTGTGCCAAACAGTTTTGGCTTCCATAAATGCCAAAATTCTCGCTGGATTCTTGATTTTGCTGAAAGTATGAATTCGCTTTAAATTTTCAGCGCCTGCAACTTTTAATTCACCTTGGCTTTTTGCGCCTGTGATATCTAAACCATCAATATCCATGTGCGAAGCCATCCAAGGTGCCAACTCATTTACTTTTCCAGTGAGAATATTTAAAACACCCGCAGGAAGATCACTGGTTGCAAGTACTTCAGCAAAACTCATCGCAGGAATTCCAAGTGCATCAGGAGCTAAGACAACTGCGGTATTACCACTTGCAATAGTCGCCATCACGGAATCTATGAATTCTAAGAAATTTGGTTTTGAGATCACTCCGACTACACCTAACGCTTCTGGGGTAGTGAAGTTATAAAATGGTCCTGATACTGGGTTGGTGACTCCATCGAGCGCGGATAATTTATCAGTCCAACCGGCGTACCAAACTACCAAATCGACAACCTCTGAAATCTTGCTTTTATCGCCAATTGCTTTTAATTCGGTTTCAAATTGTTCGCTACGTCCTTCAAGCATCTCTGCAATTCGGTAAAGTATTTGACCGCGTAGGTATGCGGTAGATCCGCTCCACTTACCAAATGCTGCGCGTGATGCCACAACTGCATCCCTAAGATCTTTTCGAGATGCTAAGGCTGGGTTTGCAATAAATTGACCCTTAGCGTTCTTAACTTCATAAACTCGGCCAGATTCAGAACGTGGGAAAGCACCATTAATATAAAGTTTGTAAGTTTTCTTCACATCAATTCTTGACATCACATCACCTGCTCTTTTGACTTTAAATAACCCTTAAGACCGTGTCTGCCACCTTCGCGGCCCCAGCCAGATTCCTTATAACCACCAAATGGAGAAGCTGGATCAAATTTATTAAAGGTGTTAGCCCAAATTACACCGGCGCGTAGTTGTTCTGCCGCCCAAAGTACTTTAGAACCTTTCTCGCTCCAGATACCTGCCGATAGCCCAAAAGGCGTGTTATTTGCTTTCTCAATCGCTTCTGCTGGGGTGCGGAAAGTTAAAACAGATAGTACTGGGCCAAAAATTTCTTCTCGCGCAATTCGATGCGCTTGGGTTACTCCGGTAAATATTGTTGGAGCAAACCAGAAGCCATTCTTTGGTAATTCACACTTAGGTGACCAAGCTTCGCCACCTTCAGCGCTTCCAGATGCTGCTAATTCTTTGATTTTTTCTAACTGTGCTTTTGAATTAATTGCGCCTATATCTGTGTTCTTATCTAATGGATCACCTAGACGAATTTTCTCCATACGGCTTTGTAATTTCTTGATTACTTCATCAGCTACATTTTCTTGTACTAAAAGACGCGAACCGGCACAGCAGACGTGGCCTTGATTAAAGAAAATACCATTAACTATGCCTTCAACAGCTTGATCGATTGCGGCATCTTCAAAAACTATATTGGCGCCTTTGCCGCCCAACTCGAGAGTTGCCACTTTCTTGGTATCAGCAATTGCTTTTGCAATTAATTTGCCGACTTCAGTTGATCCAGTAAATGCAATCTTTGCAATCCCAGGATGATTAACAATTGCAGCACCAGTTTCGCCAGCTCCAGTAACAATGTTTACAACGCCTGCCGGCAATTCTGCCTGTTGACAAACTTCAGCAAATAAAAGTGCCGTCAAAGGAGTGCTCTCTGCTGGTTTTAAGACCACGGTATTTCCTGCAGCTAGCGCCGGTGCAACTTTCCAAGCAAGCATTAGTAGCGGGAAGTTCCAAGGAATTATTTGGCCAACTACTCCGTAGGCTTTTGGAGCGGAGCCAACGCCAACATAATCTAATTTGTCTGCCCAACCGGCATGATAAAAAAAGTGAGCCGCGACCAGCGGGATATCAATATCTCGGGTTTCACGAATTGGTTTTCCATTATCCATTGTTTCTAGCACTGCGAATTCGCGGGCCCGTTCCTGCAAAATACGAGCTATTCGATATAGGTATTTTCCGCGTTCAGCGCCTGACAATTTAGACCATACCTTTGTGTATGCCACTTGTGCAGCCTGTACCGCCTTATCAATATCTAATTTATCGCCATTTGCCACATGCGAGAGAACTTCTTCAGTTGCCGGGTTGATCGTTGCAAAGTGTTTTTTACCTTTGACGAACTTGCCATTAATGAAATGTCCGTATTCTTTCTGAATCTTTACAATTGACTTAGATTCAGGAGCTGGTGCGTATTCAAAAGTCATTAGTCCACCGTCACGTAGTTAGGGCTCTCATAGTAGCCATCGGTTAGCTTCATTCGTTGTAACAACAAATCATTAAGTAGCGCACTTGCACCAATACGGAAATATTTATTTGAAAGCCAATCTGGCCCAGCAACTTCATTGACCAGAACTAATTGCTTGATTGCATCTTTAGTAGTGCGAATTCCACCTGCTGGTTTTACTCCGATTTGATGACCGGTAATATCTCTAAAATCTCTAACCGCTTCCAACATAATCATTACTACAGGTGGGGTAGCAGCAGGAGCAACTTTGCCGGTAGAAGTTTTTATGAAATCGCCGCCGGCCAACATCGCTAAATAAGATGCTTTTCGCACATTGTCATAAGTGACCAGCTCGCCGGTTTCGAAGATTACTTTCAAATGAGCTTTATCTCCGCAGATTGCTTTAATACTTACAATTTCGTCAAAGACCTCACCTAATCGGCCTGAGAGAAAGGCGCCACGATCTATCACCATATCAATTTCAGTGGCTCCTGCATCGATAGCATCTTGCGTATCTTGTAACTTAACTTTCATGGATGCGCGACCTGATGGGAATGCGGTGGAAACCGCAGCCACCGGGATTTCTCTGCCACCAATTAAATCCAGATGATCACGAGCAATTTTGACCATATCGTTATAGACACAAACTGCACCAACACTTGGTACGGTTAAATCGGTAGGAGCAGGTCGAACTGCTTTGGTGCAGAGCGCTTTAACTTTCCCAGGAGTATCTGCACCTTCCAAAGTTGTTAAATCAACCATCGAGATAGCGGTATCAATCGCCCAAGCTTTACTTGAAGTCTTAATGCTTCGAGTACCGAGCATGGCGGCGCGAGCATCTGCACCTACCTGATCTACCGGTGAAAGATTATTTAGAAATGACTTTAGGGAGCTTTCAGAGCCATCGACTAGCCCAAAGAATTGCATCAAAGCCTCCCTGCTTATTTGAGCAATTCTTTCAGTGGTCCACGTAATGTGGCAAGTTTCTCTAGTGCCTGCTCTTCGGTCTGGCTAATTACTTCGATGTAACACTTTAATTTAGGTTCTGTGCCAGAAGGGCGAACAATTACTCGAATATCGCCAAGCCAAATGCGAAGACCATCCGTAGGTGGTAAGCCATTAGTTGGATTTGCAAGATCATCGATTGAAGTAACTTGAAAGCCCGCAATCTCTTTTGGCGGATTATTTCGGAATTTATCGAGTACCGCTCCAACTAATTTGATATCCTCAACGCGAATTGAAATTTGCTCCGTGGCATGGAATCCAATTATTTTCCAGATTTCTTGCAGTCGGTCATAAATAGTTTGGCCCTTTACGGCTAACTCTTCAGCTAACTGCGCCAGAGCAATAGCTGCACTTACGCCATCCTTATCTGACACGGTAGCTGAGTCAACTGAATAACCAATTGCCTCTTCATATGCAAATGCGAGATTTGGTATCTGCGCTAGGTACTTAAATCCAGTTAATGTCTCCTGAAAATTTCTTCCATAATGTTTACAAATTTTGCTGAGACCCGAAGAAGAGACTATTGAATTTCCATAATTCCCGTTATTTGTACGGGCAATCCAATCACCGAGGAGAATTCCTAACTCATCACCTTTTAGCATGCGCCATCCATGCTTAGGATCATTTATTGCTGCAGCACATCGGTCGGCATCAGGATCATTAGCTATAACTAAATCAGCTCCAACTGATTTAGCTTTAGCCAGACTTAAATCAATTGCACCAGGTTCTTCTGGGTTTGGAAATGAAACAGTTGGAAAATCAGGATCTGGTTGCGCCTGTTCTTCTACCAATATTGGTTGATTGAAACCAGCTTTCTTAAAAACCGCTTGGACTGTTTCTAGGCCAACACCATGCATTGCGGTATAAACAATTTTTAATTTGCCGGGTGTCTTTCCGATAGTTGCAGTTCGCGCCACATAATCATCGAAGACTTCATCGTTTAGATCCTGCCATTTATTTCCTCTGGGCTGACTTTTCAGAGAGGTAATTTTGTCGATTTCGGCCGAAATCAATTTATCGGTTGGTGTGATGATTTGAGAACCTTGATAATGAATGCCATCTACCTCGGCATTTAAATAGACCTTATAACCATTGTCCATTGGTGGGTTATGGCTTGCAGTAACCATAATTCCAACATGTGCACCTAATTTCTTAACTGCATGCGCAAGTACCGGAGTTGGAAGCGGTCTTGGCAAGACGCTTACTTCAATTCCTGCGCCACTTAGAATCTCTGCGCTCTCTCTGGTGAAATCTTCAGATCCGTAACGAGCATCTCGTCCGATAACTGCCGAAGTTAAATTTCGCTGCTTCATGTATTGTGCAATTGCTGCTGCGGTCCTTCCAACAACCGCGCGGTTCATTCCTGACGGACCAGGCGCAATCGGACCTCGAAGACCAGCAGTGCCAAAAGTTAAAAAGCCATTAAATAATTTCGCTAGTGCAGCTTCATCATTTGAATCTAACAGATTCTGTAATTCAGCAGCGGTTTTTGGATCGGGATCGTCAGCAATCCAATTTTCAATTTCGACTCGGTTCACGTACCTAATCTAATTTAGTCAGTAATTTCGCACAAACTAGTACCGCTTGCGACGGTTTCACCAATCTCAGCTACTAATTTACTGATCTTCCCAGATTTATGAGCAGTAAGAGGTTGCTCCATCTTCATCGCCTCAAGCACGAAGATCAAATCGCCTTTCTCAACCGAATCTCCCTCTTTAACTGCAATTTTCACAACCGTTCCTTGCATTGGAGCCAGCAATCCATCTCCGGTCGCACCACCACTTGCACCTTTTCTGGCGCGATGGCGTTTATGAACAGGCTCAGGAGCATGAACTAGTACTTCGAAGCGATGGCCATTTACCTCTGTAATTATGTGCTCTGGCGCCGCATGTGTCTGTACAACTGGTGCGCTAGCTTTGTATTCAGGAATTTCGTTTACAAATTCATTTTCAATGTAGCTGGTGTAAACCTTAAAGTTTTTAGTGTAATTATCATCCTCAAGAATTGCTCGATGAAAGGGAAGCGCAGTGGCTAATCCTTCGATTTTGAACTCTTGCAGAGCGCGTCTTGAGCGGTTGATCGCCTCTTCACGTGAACTTCCAGTGACAATTAATTTTGCAAGTAAGGAATCGAAATTCCCACCGATTGAGTCATCTTTTTGGAATCCCGCATCTACTCGAACGCCAGGTCCGGTTGGCAACTGCCATTGAGTTATTTGACCAGGCGCAGGTAAAAAGCCTCGACCTGGATCCTCTCCATTAATGCGAAATTCAATGGAATGTCCTCTAATTTCAGGATCACCAAAACCTAGAGTTTCACCTTCGGCAATTCGGAATTGTTGACGAACTAAATCAAGTCCAGTTACCTCTTCAGAAACCGGGTGCTCCACCTGTAGTCGAGTATTTACTTCAAGGAAAGAGATGGTTCCATCAAGTCCAACCAAGAATTCGCAAGTACCAGCACCGACATAACCTGCTTCCTTCATGATGGCTTTACTTGCTCGATATAACTCTTCATTCTGCTCTTTGCTCAAGAATGGCGCGGGCGCTTCTTCAACCAGCTTTTGATGGCGACGTTGTAATGAACAATCTCGAGTTGAAACAACTACTGCATTGCCATGTTTATCAACGAGAACTTGAGTTTCGACATGTCTAGGCTTATCTAAATATCTCTCAACAAAACATTCTCCTCGACCAAATCCAGCAATCGCTTCGCGGACCGCCGATGCATAAAGTTCCGGTATTTCTTCAAGCGTTCTTGCGACTTTTAAACCACGACCTCCGCCGCCATGTGCAGCTTTAATCGCTACCGGCAAACCATGTTCCTTGGCAAAAGCGATAACTTCTTCATGAGATGAGACGGGATCTTTAGTTCCGGCGACTAATGGTGCGCCAGCTGCAGCGGCAATTTTTCTTGCAGAAACTTTATCGCCGAGTGCACGAATTGCAGACGGTGGTGGACCAATCCAAATTAAACCTGCGCCAATAACTGCTTCAGCAAAATCAGCATTTTCAGATAAGAATCCGTATCCAGGATGAACAGCATCTGCGCCAGATTCTTTTGCGACGCTAATTAATTTTTCAATATTTAGATAAGTCTGTGCTGCAGTTAAACCTTTTAGTGAAAAGGCGGCATCAGCCATTGACGCATGAATAGAAGTGCGGTCTTCATCTGAATAAACTGCGACAGATTCAATTCCGTGATCTCGGCAGGCACGGATTACTCGAACCGCAATCTCGCCACGGTTAGCTATAAGCACGCGTTTCATTTTGCTCCGATCTTCTTAGCTGCTGGCCATGGATAGCCTAAGTGCTCCAAACTCTTACGCAAATAGGCCATAGAAATTCCAACCACATTTGTGTAATCACCATCGATTCCTGCAATTAAAGGTGAGCTAAAGCCATCTAAAGTAAAGCCTCCTGCGACTTTTAATGGCTCACCGGTTGCTACATAATCTTTGATCAACTCTTCATCTAAGGTTTCAAAAGTTACTGAAGTGGTTACACGATCTGCCAATTCTCGACCTTGTTTTGTATCAATAATGCAATGGCCGGTATGCAAGAGACCAGTTTTCCCACTTAAACGTTTGGCGCGCTCAATTGCAATTTCGGTAGTTGCGGGTTTACCAAATGATTCACCTTCAAACTCAAATGTGGAATCGCAAGCAATAATTATTGAATCGTCGCTCACCATTTCTCTAACTGTGTGTGCCTTTGTGATCGCAAGTGCAATCACCATGTCCACTGGTGACATGGCATTAAAATGATCGGTTTCTTCATCAACATTGCTAATGATAATTTCTGGATGCAATCCAGCGCTCTCGAGCAAACGTTTACGAGATGGAGATTGAGATGCAAGAATCAATCGCATGTTAGATATTTCGTCCCGCCCCAAACTTAATTGCTTGTGGCATTGGAGCACGCATGATTGGTTGCGCCCAAGTACTACGTTTAACTACCGGATCTTTCTCTACTCTTTTGTGTTGATTTAGTACTTGCGTCAGAATCGCCAACTCTTCTTTGCTTGGCTTCCCACTAATAATCGTAAATTTAACGGTCATAGCGGAATATTTCCGTGTTTGCGAGGAGGCAAGGAATCTCGCTTGGTTTTCAACGTTCGAAGAACTTTTGTAATGTATTCACGAGATTGATTTGGCTCAATTACTGCATCCACAATTCCACGTTCTGCTGCATTGTATGGATTAGCAAGAGATTCGTTGTATTCAGCAACTAATTGAGCTCGAAGCGCTTCTGGGTCTTTAGCTTCAGCGATTTCCTTGCGATAAAGAATATTAACTGCGCCCTGTGCACCCATCACGGCGATTTCAGCGGTCGGCCATGCAAAAACTACATCGCCGCCAATTTGCTTAGAACCCATAACAATGTAAGCGCCACCATATGCTTTGCGAGTTACGAGCGTTACCAGAGGTACGGTGGCCTCTGCATATGCATAAAGCAATTTAGCGCCACGACGAATGATGCCATCCCACTCTTGTTCTGTTCCAGGTAGAAAGCCTGGTACATCTACAAGGGTGACAATTGGAATATTGAATGCATCGCAGAAACGTAAGAATCTGGCAGCTTTTTCTGAAGAATCTATATCTAAAGTTCCAGCTAATTGCTGTGGTTGGTTTGCAATAATTCCAATGGTTTCGCCTTCGATGCGACCATAACCAACAATAATATTTGGCGCAAAGTTCGCATGAATTTCTAAAAATTCTCCTTCATCAAGCAACGCATGTATAACGGTCTTCATGTCATATGGCTGATTAGGCGAATCCGGGATTAAGGTATCAAGCGCGGTATCGGTAGCTTTACGTGCAAGTGTTTCAGTTGCAGGTAAATGTGGGGCTCCATCCATATTGTTACTTGGTAAATAGGAGAGCAGCGCTTTTACATAATCAATCGCATCTTCCTCAGATTCTGCCAAGTAATGTGCGTTACCGGTCTTGGACGCATGAGTATGAGCACCGCCTAGCTCTTCCATTCCAACTTCTTCGCCAGTTACGGTTTTAATAACATCTGGACCAGTGATAAACATGTAAGACTTTTCATTGACCATTACAGTGAAATCTGTAAGGGCAGGAGAGTAAGCCGCACCGCCGGCGCATGGTCCAAGAATTAAAGTAATTTGGGGAATTACTCCTGATGATCGAGTATTCAAACGGAATATGTGGCCATATCCTCCGAGCGCTTGCACACCTTCTTGAATTCGAGCGCCACCCGAATCATTAATGCCAATAAGAGGCACTCCATTCTTAAGTGCGAACTCCATAATTTTTCGAATTTTTTCAGCCATAACTTCGCCGAGCGAACCACCGAAAATTGTAAAATCTTGTGAATAAACGGCAACGCTACGCCCGTCAATTGTTCCAAAACCAATAACTACACCGTCACCATATGGACGATTCTTTTCCATTCCAAATGAATAGGAACGATGGCGAGCGAACTCATCCATCTCTTGGAAAGATCCCTCATCGAGAAGAAGCGCGATACGTTCGCGCGCGGTCAGCTTGCCCTTTGCATGTTGTTTAGTCACCGCAGTTTCGGATGCCGCATGTACTGCCTCATCCAGTCTCGCGCGTAAATCCTCAATCTTGCCCGCTGTAGTTTTCAGATTCTTGCTCATGGGCTTACCGTACCTGCTGTGGGTATCGAAGCGCTAAAAGTGGAAGCCATAAATTTAAAAGTTGCGCAGTACTGGTCAGTAAGCGTGACGGAAGAAACTACTTCCACCCAGATTGATTTAGCTTCAAATTTCGAAGCCGGAAAAGTTTTAGTTGCTGAATTTCAAAGTTCAGGTCGTGGCAGATTAGATCGTAAATTTGAAGTACCACCGAGAAAAGGTTTGACCTTTTCATTTACTTTAGATTCAAGTAAATATGAACATAATTTTGGTTGGGTTCCACTTATTTCTGGTTTAGCAGTTGCTCGCGCAATAAATAAATATGCAGGAAAAGAAATAGTTGAACTTAAATGGCCAAATGATTTACTAATTGATGGCAAGAAGTTAGCTGGGATATTAAGTGAGAAAAATGAAAAAGGCTTAATTGTTGGAATCGGAATAAATATCTATCAGTCACAGGATGAACTCCCTATAGAAAATGCGATTTCACTTTCAATGAAAACCAAAGTTGATCGAAGTGAACTCCTTATTATGATATTGAATGAACTCGGCGCCACCTTAAACAATATTGAGGCAGAGAAAAATAATTATCGCAAAAGATGTTTAACTATTGGTAAGCAGGTAAGTGCTGCTTTGCCAACCGGAGAAATTATTGAAGATCTTGCAATTGGAATTTCAAATGAAGGTGCGCTCTTGCTAAACACACGGGAGATTAGGGTAGGAGATATTGTTCATTTAAGATGAGCGCGTGAAGACATTCCCACGTGTTGGAGTCATCGGCTCAGGTCAGTTAGCGCAGATGACTTTAGCTCCAGCGGCAGCGCTCGGAATTGAATTGGTTACCTTAGCCAATTCTTCAGAAGATTCAGCCGCTCAAAGCTCTCCACATGTTGTCGGAGATTTCAAAGATATAGAAACAGTTCGTAAATTTGCCGCAAGTTGTGATGTCGTCACCTTTGAACATGAATTAATTCCAATTTCAATAGTTAGGACGCTAGAAAGTGAAGGCGTTAAATTCTTGCCATCTTCGAATGCCTTCCAATATTCACAAGATAAAGCGCTTATGCGTGCCAAGTTGTCACATCTACCAAACCCGAAGTGGCAAGTAGTTACTGAGGCACCAGAGTGGAACTATCCGGCGATTGCTAAATCAATTTCTGGTGGCTACGACGGCCGTGGAGTTTGGAAAGTTAACTCAAAAGCAGAGTTAACCGAATTGTTGAAGGAAGTTCCTAAATTATTACTAGAGGAATTGATTGAATTTGATTTTGAAATTGCAGTTATGGTTGCCCGTTCACCACATGGACAAGCTGCCACATGGGCGCCTACCCGAACTGTTCAGCGCGATGGCATTTGTATCGAAACTGTTACCCCCGTTCCTGAGTTTTCAGCATCTCAATCAGAAGCCGCACAAAATTTAGCATTGCAGATTGCAGAAGAGATTAAATTGGTTGGAGTAATGGCGGTTGAAATATTTGTTAAGGGCGATGAGTTGCTAATAAATGAATTAGCTTTGCGTCCCCACAATTCAGGTCATTGGACGATTGAAGGTTCCGTGACTAGCCAATTCGAACAACATCTTCGCGCAATCTTGGACTTACCTCTCGGAGAAACATCAATGGTCGCCAACTGGGCAGTAATGGGAAACATTTTGGGTGGAAGCAAGAGCGACATGTACAGACCATACTTACATTTGATGGCTAGAACTCCTGCCTTAAAGTTCCATCACTATCGAAAAGAGGTTAGACCGGGTAGGAAGATTGGCCACGTAACCATTACCGGCGATAACCTCGTAGAATTAAGAAGCGAAATTGATCATGCACTTGCATATATGAGCGGAGAGATTGATGAGTGATGTAGCAATCATTATGGGTTCAGATTCTGATTGGCCAATCATGGAAGCCGCAGCAAATGTGTTAGATGAATTTGGAATTACATACACCGCTGAAGTTTTGTCGGCGCATCGAATGCCAATTGAGATGGCGGAATTCGCAAAGAGCGCTGCCAATAATGGCTATAAAGTGATCATCGCAGGTGCCGGCGGGGCAGCACATTTACCTGGCATGGTCGCCTCTTTGACAGCGCTGCCAGTAATCGGAGTTCCAGTTGCCCTAGCAAATTTGGAAGGCATGGATTCATTACTTTCGATAGTGCAGATGCCAGCAGGCATTCCAGTTGCAACAGTTGGAATTGGTAATGCAAAAAATGCTGGAATATTAGCTGCTCGAATTTTGGCATCTGCAGATAGCGCGCTTCTTGAAAAAGTTGAATTGGCCATGAGCAAACTAAATGAAGAGGCAAAATCTAAAGGTGCGGCGCTTAAAGCCAAGCGCAATCAAAAAACTGGTTTTTAACGCTTCCTATATTCAATAGCAGGGCAGCGATCCATTATCGCAAGTAATCCCGCAGCTTCAGCACGATCAACCGCTTCTTGATCGATTACATCCAGTTGTAACCAAACTGCTTTCGCGCCAATTGCAATCGCTTCATCGACTACTTTCCCAACCAATTTTGAATTAACAAAACAATCTACGACATCTATTGGAAAAGGTATTTCTGACAGTGTTTTGTAACCCATCTCTCCATGAACTTCTTCCGCTCTAGGATAAACCGGAACAATTTTGTGGCCTTTATCTTGAAGTAACTTGGCAACTCCGTATGCGGCACGCTCTGGATTATTGCCCAGACCAACCACTGCCCAAGTTTTCATGGCTAAAACCTGAGAGATGGTTTCTTCGTTAAAACTCATGCACGTCCTAAGGCGTGAAAATCCCAACCAGCTGCCTGCCATTTTTCGCGATCTAACATGTTGCGTCCATCAAGAATTTTTGCCTGCTTTACTAATTTCTTTATTGCTGCAGGATCGAGCTCTCGATACTCTTTCCATTCAGTTAGATGCAGAATCAAATCAGCACCAGATACGCACTCTTCTACTTTCTCAGCAAAGTTAAGTGCTGGGAAGCGTTTGCGCGCAGGCTCAATTCCCTTTGGATCATGAATAGTAACTTCTGCTCCGGCTGCATGTATTTGGGCTGCGATGTCTAACGCAGGGGAATCACGTACGTCATCAGAGTCTGGTTTGAAAGTCGCGCCAAGAACTGCAATTTTGAAAGATTTTAGGTCAAGTCCCAACTCTTTCTCCACCAAATTTATTACGCGTTTGCGTGCCCGAAGATTAATTGCATCAATATCCTTCAAAAATTCGACAGCCTGTGATGCGCCTAGCTCTTCAGCACGGGCCATAAATGCGCGGATATCTTTTGGTAAACATCCGCCGCCAAAACCAATCCCAGCTTGCAAGAAACGATTTCCGATTCTTGGGTCATAACCGATTGCTTTAGCAAGCACAGTTACATCACCACCAGTGGTTTCGCAGATTTCTGCCATAGCGTTAATGAATGAAATTTTGGTCGCTAAAAATGAATTGGCAGACACTTTTACCAACTCTGCAGTTGGAAGATTTGCACGGACCCATGGAGTGCCCTCTTTTAAGTTAACCGCATAAGCCTCTTTAAGAATTTCTTCTGCGCGATCTGAAGTAACTCCAACCACCAAACGGTTAGGTCTCAATGTATCTTCAACTGCAAATCCTTCACGCAAGAATTCTGGATTCCATGCTAACTCTGTATGGGCTGGCATTTGTTTTGCTAACTCTTGTGCGGTGCCGACAGGAACTGTTGATTTACCCACTAAGAGCGATCCTGGCTTTGCAACTGCAGCAACAGCCGCAAATGCGCTTTTTACATAACTTAAATCTGCGGCTAAGCCATCTTTCATTTGTGGCGTTCCAACGCATATGAAATGCACATCGCAATCTGCAATTTCCGAGTAATCAGTAGTGAACTTTAATTTCCCGCCTTTTACGTGCTTTGAGAGCAGTTCCGGAAGTTCTGGCTCATAGAAAGGAAGTTCTCCTTTAGATAGCGCTTCAATTTTGGCGGCATCACTATCGACACCAACCACATCTAGTCCAAGCTCGGCCATGCAAGCTGCATGGGTAGCACCTAAATATCCAGTACCAATTACCGAAATTTTCATATTGTGATTCTAATACTTAATCTCTCCGCAAGGATTTTCATTTGCGGTACGCGTCTTGAATTTATCAACTATAGAAGGGGTAGCAGATGCCTTCTTCTTCTCTGTATTTGCTGATTTTGATGGCTTTACTTCATCTACAACTGGCAGATCATTTCGCAATCTTTCAAAGAGTTCTGGAGCCAGAGTTTCGTGCCAAATAACAACTGAGCCAACTCCTGCGGCATAGCCATTTGCAGTGCCAAGCGGAATGGTCATCGTGCGCATTTTGCCAGGCGCTAGATTTTTTATTTGCTTGGCAAGATTAACGATATCGCCTTGATCTAAAGTCTCATCTGTCTTTACAGTCTTAAATATGGCAGAGATTAAATCTTTAACTTTAAACGGATTTAACAAGACGCCAGTGCTGGTAGCTTTTCGGAAGACGGCAGAGACAAATTGCTGTTGTCTTTGCATGCGCCCAATATCTCCCAAACCATCAAAGTCTCTTGTACGTACATATTTAAGCGCTTCAATACCATTTAGCGTATGTACTCCGGCCGACATAACTAAATGGCTCTTGGGATCATTAATCGGCACCTTGGAACAGACTTGAATTCCGCCAAGCGCATCAACTACATTCTTAAATCCAGCAAAATTAACTTCAACATAATGATCAATTCTTAAATTGGTAGCCTTTTCAATCGTTTGAATAAGTAACGGAGCGCCACCCCAAGCAAAAGCTGCATTTATTTTGGATTGCGTCTCTGAAATCTGAGTTTTTCCATCAAGGCTGGTATGTGCCGGAATGGTCACCAAACTATCTCTTGGTATTGAAATCACAACTGCGCGATCACGAGACTTGCTTATATGAACCAACATCATGGTGTCAGAACGAGCACCAGCTGCAGTTTTAGTTGAACCCACTCGAAGCAAACGTAGCTCCGCCGCAGTCAATCCTTCTCGCGTGTCTGAACCAACCACCAAATAAGTAACTGCACTTGATGCTTTTTCTGGGCGGTTAATTAAATTATCAAAGACCGTCACACGACTAATGGCTCCACTAATGCGACCAAGCCCTAACCAAGCAAAGCCGGAAATTAAGACAATTCCGATTGATGCCCAGGTCAGGTATTTGATTGCTTTAGCTGATTTCACGGGCGAAAGCCTACAAGAGCGAGCTTTAAGCGATAGCGTTTCCCCGTTATGGTTGAGGTGACATCCAGCGCAGTCTCAGTAATTCTTCCAGTTTTGAACGAAGAAGATTATTTGGAGCAAGCGGTTAGCGCGATTTTGAAGCAAGATTTCCAAGGTTTACTTGAAATCATCCTCGCAATTGGTCCATCACGCGATCGAACTCTAGAGATTGCAAAATTTTTGTCAGAAAAAGATTCCAGAGTAAAAATCGTTGACAATCCAACTGGCCGGACCGCCGCAGGTTTGAATCTTGCAATTGCAAAATCTATACATCCAATTATCGTCAGAGTTGATGGTCACGCGAATATTCCAAGTAATTACATAAGTATTGCCGTCAAATTACTTAACGATACTGGTGCAGTAAATGTAGGTGGCGTAATGGCAGCTGAGGGAGTGACCTCTTTTGAAAAGGCGGTGGCTCGCGCCATGCGCAGCCCACTAGGTGTTGGGGCCGCCAAATTTCACACTGGCGGTGAAGCTGGCGAAACTGACACTGTTTATTTAGGAGTTTTTAAGAAAGAAGCCTTAACTGCAGTAAATGGTTTTGATGAACATTTCACTCGCGCTCAAGACTGGGAATTGAACTTCAGATTAAGACAGGCCGGTGGCAAAATATATTTTGATCCACGATTGACTGTTACATATAGGCCAAGAAAATCCTTGGCTGCCTTAGCAAAACAATATTTTGAATATGGACGTTGGCGCAGAGTTGTAGCTCGAACCCATAAAGGAACTATCAACGCAAGATATCTAGCTCCACCATTTACAGTTGTCGGAACTTCGATCTCATTGGTGCTAGGTTTATTTAATCCAATTTTCTTTATTCCGGCCGGCGTTTATGCAACTTTCTTGATATTTGCCTCAGCCACCATTGGCAAGTCATTGAAAGAAAGGTTTTACCTTCCTGCAATCTTGCTTGTGATGCACATGAGTTGGGGAGTTGGTTTTATTACATCTACCCGACGTTTTCTCAGGTAACCTTGTCCATATGAGCAAGCCAGTTGAGGTTTACGAACCATTTCGTGCTGGCCTGCCACCGCTAGGAAGATATTGGCGCTCCTTATGGGCGCGCAGATCCTTCATGAATGAATATGCCAAATCAGAATTGCACGCCAGCCACTTTGATTCTTTTTTTGGTCAGCTCTGGTTAATTTTAAATCCTTTGATGCTCTCTGCAATTTACTTTGTTCTGATCAAAATCATCGCGGGTAGCGCCGATAGCACCAGATACGCACATTTAACTGCCTGCCTATTCCTTTTCTATCTTGTAAGTAATGCAATGAACAGCGGAACTAAATCAGTGACTTCTAGTGAGAGTTTGATTTTAAATACCGCTTTCCCAAGAATTGCATTACCACTTTCTACAACCATCGTGGCTTTTTTCAAATTTCTACCAACGATTCCAGTATTTATAATTATTAAGTTTGCAGTTGGACTACCTTTTGACTGGAACATGCTTTGGGGATTCTTGGTTATCTTTATAGCTTTGGTTTTTGGTTTAGGTATTGCAATTCTTATTTCGGCAGCAAATGTTTATATTCGTGATATTTCTAATTTTCTACCTTATTTAAATCGCACCTTGCTATACATCTCACCAGTACTTTTTGAAGCGTCAAGCGTGAGTGATCAATTGGCGTTTTTCAAGAATATAAATCCATTTTTTCCAATTCTAGATTCCTGGTCTCGAGTGATGGTTCACAACGAAAGCTTAATTTGGGGCGATGTTGCGAAAGCCGCAGTATGGGCCTTTGGTACTTTCTTAATTGGAACATACCTATTTTTATCCCGTGAACGAGAGTTTGCCGTCCGTGTTTGATCCTCATAAAGCTGGCGAAATAGCAGTCTCGGTGCAAAATCTGGGATTAATTTATAAAACAACAATTGATAAGAAATTATCATTAACTAACCGCGTTAAACACCTCGGACGAGGCACAAAACAAACCAGAATCGTGAACGCACTTGATGGAGTGAATTTAGATATTGATTACGGCAATGTACTTGGCGTGGTGGGTGCAAACGGTGCAGGAAAATCAACCATGATGAGAGTTATTAGTGGAATTCTTCCGCCGACCTCAGGCCGGGTAGAGGTTTACGGAAAAGTTTCAACTTTGCTTGCATTAGGTGTGGGATTTAATAAGCAATTAACTGGACGCGAAAATGTAATTCTTGGAGGGCTTGCCTCGGGTTTATCGCGTGATGAAATCGAATCTCATTTCGAAGAGATTGCTGATTTTGCAGAGCTTGGAGAGGCAATTGATGCGCCGATGCGAACTTATTCTTCTGGAATGTATGCCCGTCTTGGTTTTTCGGTCGCCGTAACTGTTAAGCCGGATATTTTGATTGTCGATGAAGCGCTGAGCACCGGAGATGCCAGATTTAAAGAGAAGAGTCTGGCTAAATTAAAGGAACTACGCGGAGATAACCGAGCTCTAATTTTGGTAAGTCATGCCCTCGGAACTATCAGAGATGTTTGCAATGATGTTGCCTGGTTACACAAAGGAAAATTAATTCAAAGAGGTATGCCAAACGATGTAGTTGATGCTTACCAAGAATTCCTTGCGGTCGGAAAGAGCGCAGTTGTTAATGAGGATGTATAAAAGCGCCCTCGCGCTTATTTTTACTTCAATTTTATTCTTGCTATCTGCGCCATCTGTAAATGCCGCAGAATCATTTACATTTAATGGAAATGGCTTTGGGCATGGCGTTGGCTTAAGTCAAATCGGCGGCAAAGCATTAGCAGTTGAAGGCAAAAGCGCTGAAGAAATTCTAAAGTATTACTACACCGGAGTTACGGTTGAGCCAGTATCTGACTGGTATGACGTCCGAGTTAATATTGGCAATAAATTAACGAATGCGACCATTCAACTGGTAAGTAATTCTGGATTTCTAAAAATAAATGATTACATAATTAATGAAAAATTAGTGGTGGCGCAATTCAGGTACACGCCTACGGGAATTACCACCACCATTAGAAAATCTAAGATCGTTATTGCCACATTACCTGCTACGAATGCCATTTCAATTCAGTGGAGCGGAACTAGATTTCTTGAAGGCGAAACTGCGGTAGTCGCTTTTAATGCAGGCAAAACTGTCAGATACCAATATGGTCAGATGAATTTGCTTGTAGTCGGGAAAACTTTTGAAGCTACCAATACGGTTCGATTAAAAGATGAGTATTTGTATGGAATTTCTGAAGTACCCAGTTCGTGGCCGAAGGAGATGTTACGTGCGCAGGTAATGGCAGCGCGTACCTATGCAATTTCCAAAGCGGGAATTTATAGGACTAGCTGTGATTGTGATTTATTTGGTAATACCAAAGATCAACTCTTTGTGGGCCTTGGAAAATTAAATGAAGGCAAATTCGGAGCGCTTTGGAAAGATGCGGTGGATTCAACAAGTATTGATGAGGAAAGTGGTCTAGCCATCACATATATGGGCAATCCGATAAGCGCCTTTTATTCATCTTCTTCGGGCGGCTTTACTGAGAGCTCTTTAAATGCCTTCGGAACCGAGATTCCTTATTTGCAGCCGGTGGCAGATCCAGTGAGTATTGATCCGCTTCGAAATCCAAATTACGCAAGTTGGACTAGGACTCTAAGCGGATTGGTTGTTGCGAGAGCTTTTGGTTTATTGGATGTTCAAGAATTAGTCATCAAAGATAAACGAATCGAAGCGACTAGTTTAAATGGCACCAAAGCTTCGCTTAGATTAGAAACTTTTAGATCTCGAACCGGCTTGCCTTCGCCATTCTTCAACCTAAATTAACTCAAATTAAATGATATTAACTGATATTAATTTGAATGAAGAATTGAATTTAAACCGCCCCAAGAACCAGTCTTTGAAACTACCTCTAGCGCGCCACTTTGAGAATTTCTGCGGAATAACAAATTATCTCCGCCACTTAATTCAGCTGCTTTAACAATTTGTCCATCTGGCAAAGTTACTTTTG
>JACCDX010433138.1_pt1 | contig 50139 bp, 104 predicted proteins | sample 7449681 | NCBI WGS metagenome assembly JACCDX01 (sample SAMN15323450, study PRJNA562643) | freshwater metagenome | isolation source: river surface water | place: USA:Blue River Watershed | collected 2017-08-18
GGGATGCCTCTGAGAGCAAACACAGAAGCCGCAAAGGTAATCAACGTAACCATTCCAATTAACGATTTTTCGCTTCGGCAGTATCAATACATGACCAGAACCTCCCTCTACTATTAACTTAGCACGGAGACTGGTGGGATCGAGAAATGGAGCCTTCGGGTGCGCGGAAAAAGTCAGTAATGACAGGCATAAATTCCATCCTCCTCAAACTCGGATACTGAAAAGGTTGGCGCAGACCGTTCCGAAGCGGAATTAATTTTAATCGATTTTAAACAATAAAATATGGAAAAAATCCAAACATACACCCCAATTCTACGCGAATACAAATTTGATTGCTTCTCTGCCGAAATGGAGCTTAATAGCTCTGGAGAGTGGGTGCGCTACAATGACTATAGGGAACTCTCAGAATATGCTGACAAGCTCGCAGAAGGGTTGCCATGCTTGCCAAAGGACATTGAAGTTCTCCGTGATGCTAACACCACACTTGCTCAACGAGTCTTTGAACTTGAACAACAATTAAAAGAACGCAATTAAAAACTAGAATACAATTGAGACATGTTTAAATTACCTTATATTGGAGTAGGACTTATTTTGTTTCTAATCGGAATAGCTATGAATGCAGGATTATTTTCCTTTGGATTGGCTTTAATTGGTTGCTACATTCTTTCAAGAATCATGGCACAAGATTTTAGTGTCCCTGCCTTTTTCGTTATTGGTATTTTTATTTTTGGATTAGCTTTTTTCGTAGCATCCCCTTTACTACAAGAAATTGGTGTTGATGTGGGAACAGCAAACATCGTCCGTATAGTAACGACACTGGCATCTGGTGTATTAACATGGTTATCAGTCCCGAAATAATATGAACAGAGAAGAATCTCCTAAAACAAGCCAATCCGCATTAAATCTCTACGCTGCTGGATGCGTGGATGAAGCGATGGAATTCGAAAAGATGGAAAAAGAAATCCGCGAACTAAAAGAAAAATTTTCTTCTGGCAAGCCTGTTTGCCCTTTCTGTCTAGCGGAAATGAAATCAATCGAATACAAAGGATATTATGATTCATTTCCAATGTGGGAATGTCGATGCGACAAATTCGAAAAACCAGATCACACAGCACATGGTGCTTACGCTTAAAAAACTAGAATACAATCAACACAATGACAATAGCACAACAATTAAAAATTAAAGAGTTTCCCTTTAAAATTAAAGACTCCAAAGGTAATCTGATTTACTTCGAGAACCCCTATGGATATTGGGCAAAACGTGAATACGATTCCAATGGTAATGAGATTTACTGGGAGAGCTGCAATGGAGCTTGGGAAAAAATTATATACGATTCCAAAGGTAATAGTATTTACTCGGAGGACTCCACTGGATATTGGGAAAAGCGAAAAATCGATTCTAAAGGCAATCTGATTTACTCTGAGGACTCCGATGGATTCTGGGCAAAGCGTGAATACGATTCCGAGGGTAAAGAGATTTTTTACTACGAAGACTCCTTTGGAACAATCGTTGATAATCGCCCTAAAACGGAAATCCAAAAAGCCATCGAACTTCTCACGAAAGAGGGATTGATCGTAGATGGTAAGATTCTTAAAAACTAAAATACAATCAGGACATGACACATACATTTGAAGTAGAAGTAGATAATAAGATTTACGAATCCGAAGTTGATATCGTTTGCATTTATAGCGATTGGGAACACGGTTACGATGGTGAGATTTGCCCTACTGGTGATGTGATCGATTGGGAAATTGATATTCTCGATCTAACTCTCTCTCCCAAAGTTACACAAAAAATAAAAGAAGTTGCCACGAAATGGGCAGCAGAATACATGAAATATTAAAATGCACGAAATATACAATCCCATTAACCTTTTAAACAAAGAAGTTGAAATCTCTTATCATGTTAGTGATTTGGGAGAAGATGCTAAAGTAATTGAAATTGAACCTGTAGATGGGCAAAGACGATTTGAAATTGTTTTTGCGAAATTTCCAGAGGAACAAGATGATGAACGCTTTTTTTGGACAGATCAAAAACCGTATGAGATTGTTGGTGATAAAGCTGTATTCTCTGATATTGGTCATCCACGAAGAATTTACTTGAATATTAAAAAACTAGAGTATACTGAAGAAGTAACAAGTGAACAAACAAACAACGAATCAAATATGAAAACAACTGTTAAAGAATTGAGCGATAAATTGGGTGTTGATGTGGTCTATATCAATGGATTCCTTCAAACACTGGTCAAGATTGGTAAAGCAGAAGTGGTCGGTAAGGTTGAAAAACCTGCTGGTGCGCGTGGTAAACCATCTAACATCTATCAAATCGCAGAAGGAATTCTGTAAGAAATTTCAATGTTCTGCGGCTGAAAAGCAAAGATACCCTCTACCCGATTAGACGTAATCTAATCCGCTATGGTTGATGCTTCACAATGCCGATCATGACAGGACACCTTTTCAACGAAGCAACGGCATAAATGGTGATATGTATACCTCGACCCCAGAGATGGATGATGGTCGCCTTACCCCAAAGTCAAAGGATAGGTGCAGTTGGTTCGAATCCAACTTGCTTCACATTTTTACAAATTTTGAAGGCTATGGAGAAGCATTTGGTGACTTCCTGCCCCGACAGGGCGAGTAGTGGGTTCGAGACCCATCATGGCAGCGAGGACGCTCGCAACTTCATCATTTTCAATTAGAGGCGGAGCTGAAAGTAGAAGCGCACAAGCAGGGTAAAGAGCATACGTAAGTCCTTAACGGCTGTATGAGAGCAATTCCCATAACCACCGCAGGGCTTGTAATAGTTGGAGTAACGCCCAACCCTCTCACCAATTTTTCAATGAAACCACGGCTTAACCCTGTGCGAGTGCGTAGAACACTCATACAACGTAATCGCCAAGCGCACAGGCGAAATGCAGGACGGCGTTTTCGTGAAGAATAACTAAAAGAACAGAATTTATGAATGAACATGAATATAAAACGCGGTTTCTTAAGCGCATGAGCGAACTACAAGTTGACGCTGCGATAGCTCAAGCTGAGTATGACGCTCACATTGAAAGCAACCCTAATATATGGGACTTAGATCAATCAATGCCAGAAGAAGACGCTGACGAGTGTATGTCTTACTGGGGGGACTAAAACAATTTTGAGCGTGTGGCGGAAAACAAACGCACATTAGAAAGATGGTAGGGACGAGCAGTCATCGTCATGCAGGTAACCAATCCTGCCACGCTCGCCAATCTCCAAAAACTATGAAAAACGAAATCACAGAAACACTTCGTGAACTGTCACATTTTAACGCTCAACAATACGTCGATGGGTTTTAAACTCATTCTAGCAGGAGTTACACCCTGCCTGTTTCACCTTTTTTAATGAAGCAACGGTGTGGATGGAGACACATAGACCTCGACCCCAGAGATGGATGATGGTCGCCTTACCCCAAAGTCAAAGGATAGGTGCAGTTGGTTCGAATCCAACTTGCTTCGCTTTTTTTAATATGAACTTAGAACTGAAAAACATACTAGAAAATCAAGCATGGGATGATGAATTCTATGCAGCCATGTTGGAGAAATCACAACAACAATCGCGTATAATATAAACAATAATGAAGATATTTAACTTTGGAAAATACAAAGGACTAAGCATACAAAGAGTTGCCTTTGAAAATCCAAATTATGTTAGATGGGCGATTGAAAATGTTGCTGGATTCGAAGAGTTGGCTAAAGACATTGAAATTCCAGAAACAAAAATCAAGAACATGGCAAGCCATAATCAATACAGCGAACTGTATGATGAAAAAATGCCATCCGATCACGGATCAGAGGTTACAGATGATAGAGGATGCGTAATAGGTACAAGATACTACAGGCGATCTTCAACTGGTAGCGATCTTGAATGTCATACTGTATATCCAAATGGATCAGGAGTTTGGCATGGTGGAATGGGCGGCGATCTGTATTACGATGAATTCGGGAACACTTAATTAAAAAACTAGATTACTATTGTGACATGCTTAAAGAAACTTTATTTGAACTTTTCGGTGAACTTAATACAGTTCATGAATTGGATGAATCTGGTTATGCTCGTTATTCCACCGACGACTTTATCATCTGTGTTGATGAATATCATGGTTTTCATATCGTCTCTGTAGATTTAAAAGAGGTCTTCAACAAGACTTCACAATCTCCCATTCACTTCGAATTCTCGGAATACAAACCACTCTCTAAGCGTAAGAAAGATCGCATTCGTGAAGCTACAAGGTATCTTCTTACCAATCGAAAAGTTGCTGGTCAATTCTTTGGTCACATGGATGGGTTCGATGATCTAAGTTCAAGCAATCGACTATCATTTTATAATCGTTAAACAATTTTGGTGGGGAGGACAATACCGTGAGTGCGGAGTTTGCGTTTCATCTCCCCACCATCAATTTTAAAAAACTAGAATACACTTAACACATGACAAGAGAAAAAGCAATTGAAATTGCGACTGCTGCACACGCAGGACAAAAGCGTAAAAACAGCGGAGAAGATTATATCACGCATCCCTTAAAGGTTGCTGAGAACGCAGAGCGAATTTTTCGAGAAGAATATGCTGGTGATTTCTTCCCTGATGAAGTAGAAGTTATTGCAAGAAAAATCTATATTGTCGGTGTGCTGCACGATGTAATTGAAGACACTGAGGTTAATTTGGAAGCAATATCCAATGTCTTTCCTGATATTCATATTCTTCAAGCATTGGCTAAACTTACTCGACATGAAGGACAAACCTATTTTGATTTCATCAAAGAAGTTATCGACAATGGCAGCATAATTGCTAAGATTGTAAAGATTGCTGATATTCAACACAATATGAGTGATTTGAAGGAAGGTTCTTTGAAAGATAAATATCGCTTTGCACTTGATAAATTAAAAAACTAGAATACACTTGACACATGACAAAACGCTATTACATGTATCTCCCGATCAACATCGACAAAGACAAAAACACACGCTTTGTCGTGGAAACCGATGGTATTCCTCAAAGTGATCTGTTCACTGGTAAAATCGTCGCACGTAATTCCAAGTCATATTATCAACTTGGTAGCATCAGTGACAGATTTGTTAATCCCATTTCAGACTTGAGAAACGGAATGAAACCATCTTTCATCCCCATCAATCTATCGGAAGTCAAAGAAAAGTTCGAACAACACATTCTATAAAATATGTTTAGTGTAAGACAAAAAAGAGAAATTGCCGATGCAGTTCAAAAAATCCTTCGGGACACCAATCATCCTGAGTTGCCAAGTGGAGAAATCCAATTCCATTTACATGTGGATGGTGCGGAAGCTTGGTCATGGGCTGATATCAAAAACAATGGAAGCGTTGCCAATCCTGAAGTGAATGGTTGGAACGAGAAGCAAGACCCAAAATCTGGTTATTGTGATCATAAAATTTTATAATTTACACGATAGGTCAAGTTACATTTGACCTATCACGCAAATCTCAAACAATGACTGAGGAACAACCAATGTTTATCGAAGAAGGACAAAGCGTATTCTTCCCTAGAGTCGGATTGTGTCTTCACAAATCCTTCTCCGATAAATTTAAAAATTTGACATTTCCCCAAGCAAGACGTAAATTGCAGAAGTTTTTCACACATAGCCAGCAAGACCACATCATGCACTATCTGAAAAACAAAGAAATTACAAAAGCACCTTTTAAAAAACTAGAATACACTCGTAGCACAACAACAAACCAAACAAAATAACACACTATGGCACACGAAATTGAAATTGGAACTGATCGGGTAATCACATTTGGCGAACGCGCATGGCATCGTCTCGATGAGAATCACCAGACTCCTCTTACCAAAGAGAATATCAATCCCTTGTTCATTCCTTATCTGGAAGGACAAGCTAACGTCAACATCGAAGGGGTAGAAGTGCCTCTTGAGGGTTGGAAAACTATCGTAGCTGATCTTCGTAACAGTGACATTGAAGGCGATTTCCGTCCTGTTCACGTTGCTTCTGATCGCTATGAGATTCTGCAAAACGAAGTCTTGTTCGATGCTCTGCAAGAAGCACTGCGTGGAATCAATTACAATATCGTATCTGCTGGCACACTGGCAGGTCTAAAGAACTTCTTCGTATCGGTGGAATTCAATGGAGAATCGAATATCAATCTACCTGATGGTAGCGAGTGCAAAGCGTTCTTCTCCCTCTTTACTTCTCATGATGGCACGAAAAATGCTTCCTACTACGATACGACACATCGCACTGTTTGCATGAACACTGTTCGTTCTTCTTATCAAGCTCGCGGTAATCAAGGGTTCAACATCGCTCACACTAAAAACGCAAGTGTGCGTATCATGAACATGGCTCAAATCTTCAATGATACTCTCCATGGTCGTCGTGTCTTCGAAGAGAATATGGCTGAATTGTATTCCATTGAATGCGATTTGTCCAAAGCAGAACGATTCGTTGCTGGTTTCTTGGCAGACAAGACAAAAGCCGAAGAGAAGCTTTCCACACGAACTTTCAATCAGATGACAGAGATTGTCGCTCTTGCTTGGAAAGGTGCTGGAAATCGCGGTGGCAATCTGTTCTACCTTGCCCAAGGTGCTACTGAGTATTGGACTCGCGGCAATGGCACTGGTGGTGCAAACAAAGACCTCGGACGCAAAGCATTCTCTTCTGAGTTCGGTCTTGGCATGGATAACAAGTGCAATTTCCTCTCTGCTCTTAGCAATCCATCGCAACGTGAGAAATTCATCAAGCGTGGGGATTTGGTTCTTAGTAACTGATCCCTACGCTCCCCCCCCTCCCTAATTAAAAAACTAGAATAAAATAATCGCATGAACGAATCACGAATGTATTTCTTTGTTATCGGAACCTATATTATCTTTAATAATATTTAAAAAATCAATTGATGTGGATTCTTTGAAGTATTTTTGTTTACTACTGTCGATGCTAATAACCTTTATCCCTCTTTTTAAACAAGCTGATATTTTTTTATTGTCACGCTTCTTCACGCGCTCTAAATTATCTTCTCCATATATCGGTTCATAATGAAAAATACCGTTTATCTCGAATGCAATTTTTAAAGAAGGTATATAGATGTCAAGTTCTGTGATATCATCCGAAGAAAAATTATACTCAATTTCCAATTTTGGATATAAGACTTTTAATTGTTCTTCCAACCAAATTTCAAGTTTCGATCTGCGATTACTCCATGTTTTATTTTTGTTTCTATGTATCGCAGCGCAATTTTTATTGCAAAAATGATTTTTATTTGTTTTAATATACCACGGTGTTCTTTTTAAAGGATTACCACATGTAGAACACTCAACATCGATCTTATTATCTCTTAAAGGGTTGTAATAATATGCAGAACAAGATGTATTACAAAAGCTCTCTTTCGAATTTTTGATCATGTCTTTTCTTCTTTCTATCAATTTCCCACAATAATTACAATTTGTTTTTACTTTGTTATTTTTTCTACTATAAGCCTGACAGCAATTATTTGAACAAAAATATCTTTTAGCTTTACCATGCAAAATTTTTTCAGCATAATCTTTATCTATCGGAAACTCTACATGACAATTGTTACATACGCACTTGGGGTCATTCAAGTCTCTATTAAAAATTGTTATTTTCGGAAAGGTATTCAACACGGACATACTAGTATTTAATCAACAGTGTGTTAAAAACTAAAATATAATATAAAAATGGAAAATAATAAAGAATATAGGATGTATTTCTTTGTCATGAGACAATTAAACGGTTTAAATAAAGGAATCCAAGCAGGTCACGCAGCAATCGAATATCAACTGGAACACGGTAATAAAAAAGTTTATAAGGACTTTGCAAAATATCACAAGACATTCATCATCTTGGATGGTGGTGGGTCAGAAGATATGAAATCGCGCCTGATTGAATTGGAATATTTCAAAGTTGATCATGCACCATTTTATGAGCCTGATCTGAACAATTCTTTGAGCGCAATCGCTTTTATTGTTCCTGAAAATATCTATGGTATGGATATTAAAGCAATCGGTGATTTGGCTTTTGTTACCAGAAATGAAGAATTCGCACGGTATCTCAAATCTTTCAAATTAGCAAGTAATTAAAAAACTAGAATACAATAAACACATGTCCAATACAACCAAAACACAATCGCTGACTGCTGAAGAAACTATTGATCGCATTCTCAATGCTACGGGTCAATTTGTAAAAGTAGTCTGGAAATCGAATCCGACTCCTGCTGCTGCTCACAAGAAAGCAGGTATCGTTCTGGAGAAACATACAAGTGCGGTATGCCGTGCTGGTATCAACTTCGCCAATCTCTCATCGGTGCAACAAGGCATCGCAGAAGGTACCCGTGGTGAAGTGCAGGAACTTCCATGGGGTCAATGGAAAACATTCCCATATATCATTGAGCATAAGGATGCTGAATATGTGCGTCTTTATCCAACTGATTCTCGCTGTGAGACTATCTATTTCGTCAACTATGTGAAAGTTGATAAGGAAACTTATGCAAGCTATCTGACTCCATCGGAAGCGGCAAAAATGTCCTCTGGTGAAAAACCTGAGTGCTTCACGATCAAGCGTGAAAACATTCTCTCCACTGAAGATTTCGGTGGCTAATCTGTAGGACTTGGCTGATTCCCTCTTTCCCATAGCCAAGGGGACTCATATCAGAGAGGGAATTACTTTTAAAAAACTAGAATAGACTCTTCACATGCACGTTGCCGAAGCTATCCAACACCTCAAAAAAGTTCTTCCTTACATTCACACCATCGAGCCGATTGGTAAGAATCTATTCACTGTCAAGTATGCAGCGTGGGTGATTGATGAAGAGAATATGACTGCTCGCAAATTGATCAAATGGGCGAAAGTATACAGTTCTGAAAACAATCAGAATACCAAAATCAGGAGCATCATCAAAAAGACAGACAAAAAGATGAATCGTAGGGAAACCAAAAAAGCTATCAAATCCGAAGACTTTGATAAGATTCCTCAACATGGCAAGGTTGCCATGGAAGACTCTGGATTGGCACAAGATTTATAAAAACAAGATTATGGACAACGTGAAACACTACGACGAAATGAGCGATTGGCAACGTGAAAGCGCAATCCATTCTGCTCGTTACATTCTGGAAGATGTGAGCATGGAGAAATTGGCAGAAATTACTGGTCTTCCCATGGGTGTGATTTCAGCAGCATTCAAAATCATTTTCGTATCGAAAGATGCGGTGGATGAACCAAAGAGAACGACAACACCTATTAGAATCAAAAATTAAAAACTAGAATACACTTGAAATATGACCGACGAACAAAAAGAAAATTTAAACACAAAGATCGCAGCAATTCGTGATGAGAATTACAGCAATTATGGACATTCCACTGTCTTTGATTATCATAGTGATACAATCGATAGTCGCGATATCCAAGAAAGGATCGACGAACTTCAATCTGAATTCGATTCTCTGGTGGATGAATACGAAGATGTTGATGGTGAAGAAGATGCGGGAGAAGATCTTCTCAATTGGTTAGAAGAAAATGGTGATGAATTTGTAACGCTTCTGGAAGTCAAAGAAGAAGTAGAACAATATACCAGTGAATGGGATGATGGAGCTTTTATGATTGCTGATAATCACTTTGAAGATTATGCGCAAGAATTGGCAGAAGATACTGGAGCAATCGACAGAAAAGCAAAATGGCCTCTAACACATATTGATTGGGATGCGGCAGCAGAAGAATTGAAATGTGATTATTCAGAAGTTACTATTGCTGGTAAATCATATTGGATTCAATAAAAACTAGAATACACTTGAGACATGATAAAAAGTATATCAGAAATTGAAAGATTGATCGATGATGCCAAGGATTGTGGTAGAAATTTTAACGGTATGACATACCTTGAAGGTGTTATAGTTGCTTTGGAATGGGTTCTCGGTAATCTTGAAGATGACGAATCACCAATCGAATAAAATATTATGAAAGACGATCACCCATTTGATGATTTTAAATTTACTATTGATTTTACACCAGAGAATGAAAAGTATCTGAAAAGTAAAGGTTATGAAAAACGCAATGGTTCTTGTGCATATACGAGAACAGTTCTTACGGTAGTGCCTTTTAAAAAATGGTATTGGGAAGATGCTTATAAATCTAAAATCCATTTAAATATCGAAACCGAAACAATTGTGAAAGCACGTTTGGTTATTAAAAACTAGAATACACTTGAGACATGACAAACAACCTCACTACAATCGCCAAAGCATTCCGACACAACACTGGCAAGTCTTTTCTTGACTCTGGTGATCACTATGGTCGTCACTATGAAAAACCTCCCATTACTGATGAGACTCCATTGGTATCTATTGATATCTGGGGGACTGATGTTAGTGCCACGATTGACACTGCTCGTTTTCTAGCAGAATCATGCGAGGTGGATTTCGATCTTCAAAAACAATTTGAGGAATGGGCTGAACTGGAAGAGAATTCCGATTTGAATTGGTTTGAAGCAGGGGAAAAATTCTCCACAGAAGTGTTAGGTCTAACACAATTGGCAAGAGATAACACTTACAATGGTGAAAATGATTTATCTCAAACGTATGTTTGGGAAGTCTATGCCGATGAGGATGACGGTGATTGGATTTACAATGATGATGCTCTGATGGTCGTCTATGCTCACACTGGTTGCGATGTTCGGGGTGGTTATGCCTATCCATTGTTCCTACGTCACCAAGGGGATTATTCGATTCCTCTTGATTTGGTAGCTGAATTTTTCATCACCGATGGTCATCGTGATGGTGAATCGCTTGATGATGGAGAGTGCCAGCAATTGAGTGAACAATGGCAGTGTGGCTATACTTCCAATCCTGCTTATCATATGTCCAAGGACATTGAGCGTGTGTTCTCATTCACCAAGACTGTGGACACTGTGGTCGTGAAGCTGACAAGTGGAGAGATTGTCAAGATCGTGGCAGGAGCAAGAACTTATTAAAAACTAGATTAAACTTTGGGCATGATGAAGATCGTCAAACTCGACATGGAGCATGTCAACAAAGGGACTCCCACACATGAACTACCTGTTACCTTCAAGGGTAATAAGAAACAGTGTGAGGGTATTTTGAAACGCCACGAATTTATAAAAGATAGTAATCTCTATGGGGGTTACTGGAACGATGAAGAAGGAAACAGTTATTTTATTATACCAGCATGAAAAGACTTACTAAAGAAGAAATTGAACGATTTGCCACTGCATCCACAAACAAAGATGCTGTATGGAATTTCCTTGGAACTGCTCATCACTGTGGTAATTATGTCAATGCTGTTGCTAATCTGTTAGACGATGCGGCATTGTATGACTGGAACGATGCGACTGTGATGGCAATCTATGAAGGTCTGAAATACGCAAATAAAAACTAGAATATACTTGGGACATGACAAGAGACGAATTACTACCAATCATTGAAAAGATGGAACAATACGGTGGAAGCTTTGCGAAATCGCTGGCAGTTGCCATGCGTTATGCTGATTCCAACAATCTTCAACGTATTGTGAATGCCTTCCCCGAAATGATTGAAAGCTACTCAGAATTTTTAAAAAACTAACATACAATAAAAGCACATGAAATACATCTATCGAATCTGGAACTTCTTTTCCCCACCTGCTACTCCCACCTATGGTTGGAAAATCTTTGAACAACGGTCTTGGCTAGATAAACAAGTCCAAGAAAAATTATTGAAACAAAGAGAATATTGATATGACGAATAAAGAAAAAATAGAAGAAATCGTGAGAAACGTTACAGAACGTTCTCGTGAATACAATGGTGGAGACACCTGTTATCCTTTCATTGTTGGTTGGTTGGAGAGTGCAATGACAAATATTCTGGAGTATAACAGATCACTTGATTCAGAATTGGAGAAATCAAAATTTAAAAACTAAGATATAATTACATTATGACAATAGCACAACACCTTAAAATCAAAGAATTTCCTTTTGAAATCAAAGATTCCAAAAGTAAGCAGATTTACTTGGAGGACTCCAATGGAGCTTGGGTAAAGCGTGAATACGATTCCAAGGGCAATCTGATTTACTTTGAGAACTCCAATGGAGCTTGGTTAAAGCGTGAATACGATTCCAAGGGTAATCGGATTTACTACGAGAACTTCAAGGGATATTGGGAAAAACGGAAATACGATTCCAATGGTAAAGAGATTTACTGGGAGACTTCCAATGGAGTAATCATTGATAATCGTCCTAAAACAGATGTGCAGAAAGCCATCGAACTCCTCACAAAAGAAGGATTGATCGTGGATGGTAAGATTCTTAAAAACTAAGATATACTACTGACATGCCCAAGATTAAAATATATCTCGATACAAACCGAGCTAAGGGATTCCCAATCTCTGAAAAGAATCGTAAGCGGTCTTTTTTGTATAGACTTTTACGAAAGATTTGGTAAGTATCATAATAACGAGGGTGTACCAGAACGCACTTCTAATGCGTGGACGTTTAAATATACTGTAATTGGATATGTCCTATGTAGGTTCGAATCCTATCATCCTCGCCATTTATTTCTTAATAAAATAACCTCTCGGTGGATAATTAGTAATACCATAAGATTTACACCACTTTCTAATGGCATTATCAGACACTTTAAAGATATTGACATTCTTAAAAACTAGAATACACTTTACATACAATGCGCTGATAGCTCAGTGGTCAGAGCAGGGGACTCATAATCCCTTGGTCGAAGGTTCAATCCCTTCTCGGCGTACCAACTTTTTAAAAAACTAGAATACAATCAACACATGACAATCGCAAAACAACTTAAAATCAAAGAGTTCCCATTTCGAATCAAAGATTCCAACGGTAATCAGATTTACTATGAGAACTCCAATGGATATTGGGTAAAGAGTGAATACGACTCCGATGGTAATAAGATTTACTTTGAGAATTCCGATGGATTCTGGGTAAAACGTGAATACAATTCCGAGGGTAATCGGATTTACTATGAATCTTCCTATGGAACAATCGTTGATAATCGTCCCAAAACAGAAATCCAAAAAGCAATTGAACTTCTCACGAAAGAAGGATTGATCGTAGATGGTAAGATTCTTAAAAACTAGAATACAATTGAGACATGACAACACAAGAAATTAACGATCTGGAAAGCACATTTGATAATGTGGCAATTGAAATTTTCGATGCTCTACGTGATCATCCTGACTATCTTTCGATTAAAGTTAAATTTGATTTGGTGCAAACAATGATGCAGAAAGCTATCGGTGATAAATTTCCTGATAGTTGGCTTGCACAACACAATTAAAAACTAGAATACAATTGAGACATGCGATTCAATAACACCGCAGAATTCCCTCAGTGGGTCAAGGATTACAAATTCTCACAGGATACCTATCCAACAGGGTATCAAGAGATTGCCAACGCATTGAAGGTCAAGGGTAACGAAATGGCTAAAAAATGGCGTGGTGTTGGCTTGAAAGAAATGCCTTTCACACGATGTGAAATTGACAACAAGTTGGGATGTGATTATGACACATATGAGACTTATCAAGTCTTTTGTGCATCCAAAGGTTCTCGCCCATCGGAATGGGATTATTTACATGATTGCGATGATCAGTATGACTTTTGCCGAACTGGTCACTTTGAAGAGGCGCAAATAGGAGAATGGTATCTGGTAGTGGGATTTGATTTTGATTAAAAACTAGAATAATATAAACGCATATGGAATACGAACTTATACAAGTAGCTTACGACACAAAACAACGGATCGAGCGAAATTCAAAATTACACTCTCTGTTACTGGAGAGAGTCAATCATGGTGAGAAATTCCCACCTACGGAGAAAGATCACCAATTTGGACAAGACTTTGGTTATCTATCAATTGGCGATGGTTTTAATTTTCAGATTGGTTTCGCCTCAACAGGATGTAACAAAGCAATCATCGACGCAATTCTGGATATTCTGGAGAAGAAAGTGGTAGAAGACAAGGAATTCATCGAAAATATTTAAAAACTAGAATACAATTACACCATCATGAAAGTTACTACAGAAAACGTTATCAATGCCATCGTTCGCGAACAAATCAGCCATCGTGGAGGTGGAGTAGAGATTGATCTGAGCCAATTTGGATTCCCCGATGGTTCTCTCATGTCTGCCTATCAAAATTACCTTGGTGGTGGTATGCTGGGAGCAATCCAAAGCAATCACAATATGTTCCGCATGGAATTCACCAAAGCACAAGAGAAAAAGATTGAGAACTTGTCGGAAATCCTCAAGCGTTATCTCCATGATCAAACGAATCATGAGGATGATGAATGGGAAAGCGCAACATATTTCCAGAATCAAATGCGCCCCGAATCAGCTTATTAAAAACTAGATTACAATTACACCATCATGAAATACTTACCGACTATCGACCTCTGGAATCCCGCTGTGAATTATGCTGTGCGAACAGGACAATTGAAATTGCAGACAGGACAATGGGTGAAATGTGGCAACGAGAAGAAATCCCGCTTCGTCTGTGTAAAGCCTAAGAGCGGCACAATCTGGGCAAGCCATTGGCAGGGAGATAGCAAAAGCACCAACGAGCGTTTCAAAACATTGTTGGAAGCGTCCAAAGGAATTAAAAAACTAGCTTAATATTGAGGCATGACAAAAGAATTAACTGAAAAATACCTTGAAACAGCAATCAGAAGAAAATCTTATCTTCTTGATCGTATCTCAAAAGTGAGAGATATTCTTGAAGAATTGGAAAACGATCTGGAAGATGTGGAGAATGAAATCCAAGACTTGCAATCCGTTTTAAAAACTAAATTAAAATAATCACATGGCAAACAAATACATCGTCGATTTAGAATTGACAAATTGTGGAGTAGAGAAAGTCGCTACTAGACTGGTATCTGCTAAGGATGAAACGGAAGCATGTATGGAAGCATTGCTGAATGAAATCCACAATGCCATTGGTAATGGAGCAGAATGGGATGAAGATGATGAAGGTGAACCAACATACGAAAAAATCCTTGATTTTAATGGTGAATGGGTTTATACTGTATATAAAGTGACTCACATCGAATCAGAAGAAGAATACAAGATTCTGGAAAAGTATCTGTAATTAAAAACTAAATTATAATTTACACATGGACACGCAAGATATTATTACACGACTGAGAGACATCTCATTGGATGCTGATTGTGCTACAGGTTCATTCAAAAATGATTCTCTGGTAGAAGCATTGGAAGACATTGTTCTCTCTATCGAACTACTTATCAATGATATTAAAAACTAAATTAAAATAACGACACACTATTATGGGACTAGACATGTATATTAAACGCACGAATCGCACCGATCACACAATCGAAGAATTGGAGGCGATTGACGACAACTGGGACATCAATCCAGAAAGCGAGGAAGTTGCACCTTTCCTACCTCTTCGTGAGTATGAATACTCCAAGGGTGCTTTTAGTATCTTCCATGAGGAAGCATATTGGCGCAAATTTAACGCTTTGCACAACTGGTTTGTTGAGCGTGTGCAAGATGGTATTGATAAGTGTCAGACATCAGAACTTCATAAAGAAACCTTTGTCGAGTTGTTGAACGATATTCAATCCGTATTGGGTGGTGAAGTTGTCGAGGATTTAGAGCCTGTCTCTGGCTTCTTCTTCGGTTCTACTGAGAAAGACGAATGGTATTTTGAGAGGATGCGTGGAGCAAAAGAGAAAATCGAAAGTCTCATCAAGAATACTGACTTTGAGAAGTATCGCTTATTCTACCATGCAAGTTGGTGATGCTCGATAAAAACTAGATTACAATTGAGCTTATGAAAAAGCAATATATCATAATCCAATTGGAAACCAAAGTGAGTCAAGTTCCTGATGGTTATCACATGACTAATAGAACGGAGTATTTTGGTGTAACTCATGGTTATCCAACTCATTTCGATACGCTGGAAGAAGCAGAAAAAGAGTTGTTTATTAGTCAATGGGATAAATACACGATCATTCCCCTTTACACTCAAGATTAAAAACTAAAATACAATCAACATATGACAATCGCAAAACAACTTAAAATCAAAGAATTTCCTTTTGAAATCAAAGATTCCGAGGGTAATCAGATTTACTTTGAGAACTCCAATGGATATTGGTCAAAGAGTGAATGGGATTCCAAGGGTAAAGAGATTTACTGGGAGACTTCCTATGGAGCTTGGACAAAACGTGAATACGATTCCAATGGTAACAATACTTACTACGAGAACTCCGATGGATATTGGGCAAAACGGAAATACGATTCCAAAGGTAATCTGATTTACTTGGAGAACTCCAATGGAGTAATCGCTGACAATCGCCCTAAAACAGATGTGCAAAAAGCAATCGAACTCTTGACAAAAGAGGGATTGATCGTGGATGGTAAGATTCTTAAAAACTAGAATATAATTACACCATGCCTATTATCGAACCAAATTTAAGCAAAGAAGTCAAAGCATACATTGCTAAAGAATGTCACCGTATCTTGAAAGCAGTGGAAGAGGGTCGTGCAATCAAACACTTGGGACTGTGTTCCAATTCCAAGAGGGATGAAAAATTACTAATCAGCCTTAGTGATGTTTTTCATGAATCTTACCCTTTCAATAGTAGTGGTGGGGAATATGGAGCGGAAGCTATCACGCAATCAATTTTTAAAAATAAAAAGCGCATGGCATTTCTTCGTCGATGGGCAAAGAAACATAAAAACTAAAATATAATTACATTATGACAATCGCCAAACAACTAAAAATCAAAGAATTTCCTTTTGAAATCAAAGATTCCAACGGTAATCAGATTTACTGGGAGACTTCCTATGGAGCTTGGACAAAACGTGAATACGATTCCAATGGTAACAATACTTACTATGAGAACTCCGATGGAGCTTGGATAAAGCGTGAATACAATTCCGAGGGTAATCTGATTTACTATGAATCTTCCTATGGAACAATCGTTGACAATCGCCCCAAAACAGATGTGCAAAAAGCAATCGAACTTCTTGAAAAAGAAGGATTGCTGGTAGATGGTAAGATTCTTAAAAACTAGAATACAATTAGGACATGGAAATTACATCCGATACAGATATTCTAACGGTCAAGAAAATCCTCAAATCAATGGGTTATAAAATGAAGACCAAAAGATTCTCATGGGGTAGAAATGTTATCTATCATCATATAGAATCGGGACAAGATAGAACTGGTAATGTATATACAAAAGAGACTATAGAAAAGTGGTTGCCATTGAATAGGTGGTTGACTGCGAACCAAGAAAATCTCCTTGTAATTGCTAGGAAAAATTGTCTTTATGGTATGTTAGAAGGTGCGACAAAATGACACAGGTGGAATCGAAATTAAAAACTAGAATACAATTAGGACATGGATACATTAGACTTTATTATGGCAGTAGAAGAAGGAAGCATGGACATGGACACTTTCGTGGAGAATGTTCAGGACTTCGTGAACAGTGGAATCTGGAAATCTCTACAGGGATCATGGCAACGCATGGTTTATCAATGGGCTGAATCTGGATATTGTAATGTCGATTCTCTCTAGCAGAAAATGCTTTAGCGGTGTTAGATCGACATGATTAAAAACATTGATAAATCAAGGAAAAATGGCGTGACAAAATGACGCACTTACTGCGACAAAATGACACAGGGATAGACGGATATAGAAATAAAATAAAAAATAAATTAAACTTTTGGTAACATGGTAAAATCCTCTCCCTTGGTGGTTCTTGGGAGAGGTAAACCAATCCATGAAATAAAACACATTTAAAAACTAGCTTAAACTTTGACATCATGAAAAACATACTCACTATTTTAACATCTGCTGCTATCACATTGTCTCCCACTTTTAGCCTTTGCGCGTTCTTCATCTATGGTGGAAGAAATGCAGTGTTCGATGCAATCTGCTTTCTGGTATTTGGAGCTACTTGCTACACTCTCGCATTACTCCGACACAAGTGAAACGCATTTAAAAACTAGCTTAAACTGATACCATGCTCAACATCACCATTGATCCTAAAGAAATCCGCGCTGAATATCGTGAAGACCAAAGCAATCGCGGATGGTTGTATATCTCAGTTCCTAACGGATGGGATGACGTATCAAAATTGTGCAAGAAAGTTCTCACGTATGACAATCGCAAATTCTTTTATAGTGGTTGGAACTCCGATAGAAACGATTGCTTTTTCAAAGAAGAATTGGCGGGAAGTTCCACGGTGGTAGCACGAATCAATTAAAAAACTAGAGTAAAATAATACCATGATGAAATTCAATATCGAAATCAATCAAGATGATCTGAATGACTCGCAAGTCGCAGAAGTGTTAGAAATCGTAGCGAGCGCAATCCGCAATGAAGAACTCACAGAACTCATGGATGGTTCTCACCAAATCCAAACCACCTACGGACAAGTGTGGCTGACATTAGAAGAAGAAGAAAATTGAATTAAAAAACTAGAGTAAAATAATACCATGACCACATCAGAACGCAACAGAGTCAAAATTCAATTGTATATTAAGAATAAAAAGATGTTTGCGTTGACATATGGTGGCGAAAAACTCTCTCCCATAATCGAAAAAACTCTTATGGATGAGCTTGAAAAGAATAATCCAAGAGACTTGGATGCCTTATTAAATCAATTAAAAAACTAGAGTAAAATAATACCATGACCAACACAAGACACTTAGTAGGAACATTCAATGAAAAACAGTTAGTAGCTAAGGAGGATAAAGCCGCAATTAAGAAGGCTCAAGAGGAAACTGGATTGACATTCATTGACTCAAAACGAGATAAGAAAAAGAACACAATCACAGTATGGCTCATTACCAATGATGAATACTTAAAAAACTAGACTAAGATACTGACATGACAATTACCAAAAAGAACGGCAATTTCCTCGCTGACAAAGTAGACGCTGCAACTCTTGCTGATGCTAAGGCATGGCAGGAAAGCAATGAGAAAATCATATTTGCTGTGGAATACTTTGAAGTTTTCAGTGTGGATCAAATAGCAGACTTTTGGATTGATGAATTGGAAGACCGATTTGAAGAAATCCTTGCCAAAGCATAATTAAAAACTAGACTAAAATCATTAGCGACATGAAAAACATAATTACTGTTCTGACATCTGCCTTCATCACGTTGTCTCCCACATTCAGCCTTTGCGCTTTCTCCATCTATGGTGGTAAGAACGAAGTGTTCGATGCAATCTGTTTCCTGACATTTGGTGCTACTTGCTACGCTTTGGCAAGACTCCAGACATACATCAAGAGCAAATAAAAAGGAATTAAAAAACTAGACTAAACTGATACCATGAACCGTTACAAAGTTACTTACAAGGATTGTGGACAGGAAGTTCTGACAATGAAGCTCAAAGCGTATGACTTTGAACATGCAGAAGAGAAATTCTTTGATGCAATCGAGGATTGGCAAGGGGATCATCGAGGAATCGAGCTTGTCAAGATCGTGAAAATCAATTAAAAAACTAGCTTAACATAACAACGGGGCGACACAGGTTGTGACACGGTAATAAGATTCTTTATCGTGGAAGATAAAAGCAAATCATGATGTTTCGGATGCATACGGAATTATCAGAAAAGGAATAGCTACCCTTGGATGCGATTGCGATGGGAGTTCGATTCTCCCACGCCCCCACCACTTTTAAAAAACTAGACTAAACTGATACCATGACCAACACCGACCTACAACAACCAAACGATCTATCAAACAAAGGCAAACAAGCCCATGCTGCAATCGTGGCATTTCTTGAGAAGCACAAACTCACCTATACAGGGGGATGCAAAGCGTTCTATTCACCTAAAGAGTGGAAGGAACGGGAAGAGGACTACGGATGCGACAGCGAGCTTATTGTCTGCCATGATGGTGGCGATCATGGTGACGCTTTCTCATACAGTCGTGAGAATTACAAGATGATGGAAGCGATGAATGAGATTCTGAAACCGCTCGGTCTTTACAGCGAACCATGCACCTGCTGGTACACAGCGATCTACCTCAGTTAAAAAACTAGACTAAACTGATACCATGCAAGAAGCAACACTACTGGTATGGAAAGAGGGAATTGACCCAGAGCGTATCCAAAATTGGATTAAACGACTGGAGGACTTGGGAGTTCTGGAGACAGTTCGCACCAATGAATTCAATTCAGAAGAAACTTTCCCCGTTCTCTACCTACCATAATTAAAAAACTAGACTAAACTGATTGCACCATGAAAGTTCGACCACTTGAAAATTACCGCCTGTATGGGACTGCTATTGTCCTTGACAACACGAAAGTTTACTCTGCTTCTCATGCGGAGAATCAGCCCAACTGGAAAGAAAAGGGATTGATTTTTGTGCATGAGTCAGATGATGATGATTGCGTAGGTATTCTTCTCTGTGCAGGGGAATACGAAGTTAAAAACTAGACTAACATTGGGACATGAACCACCTCGTATTTATTATCCACAAAGGATTCGTAGCATATCGCATGAATGGTCAACAAGGTTCTCACCCTATCGGTGACGACACAGCGCAAAGCGTCATTGACTATCTCAAGAAAATGATCAAATTCAAAACATTCGAAATCATCAACCATTAAAAACTAGATTAAACTTTAAACATGCAGGAATTATTCATACCAACACTCATCATGTCTTTCATAGCAATCGGTTCACGCCATATCTTGATCTATGCCATCGCAGGAATCTTATGGTATCTGACAATCATCGGGTAATTAAAAACTAGCTTAAACTGATCTCGTTATGAAATACAAACACTGCACTATCCTCAAAGCAATCGCTGGTTACAATGTATATACCAGCAATGACATTCACAATGTCTCTTCCATCGCAGAAGCAAAAACACTCATCGACAGTCTTTAAAAACTAGCTTAAACTGATAACGTAACCAACACCAACTACTGACCACCATGACAAACCAACAAATCATTACAAAATTCGTAAATGGAGCAACCACTGGCAAAAACTCCAATCGCTCGCTCTTCATTGAAGGCGATACCATTTACTCTTACGGGTATCACTTCCCACTCGCTCGTCGCCTTGGCGATGGCACTTTCTGGGTCAATCCCGATAAGTATAGCGTCACCACCAGCAAGCAACAAAGCATGGTGCGCAGTGCAATCAGCAAATTTTCGGTGTAACATGGCAAAGTCCCCTCTCTTCTGTGGTAAGAAGAGAGGGGCAACTCTTTTAAAAAACTAGAGTAAACTGTTACCATGCCTGACATCACCGACCTATCCGACAGCGACCTGCAAGACCTGATTGACTACTTGCAAGGTGTGACAAAATGACGCACCTGAAAAACCAATCCAATTAAAAAACTAGACTAAAATACTACTACCATGAGCCGTAAAGATTACATCGTCATTGCCACCGCCATCGCATCCATGCCAACTCACGCACCTGCTCTTCGCACTGCGAAGCGTTCCGCTGCACTCACCTTGGCAAATGCCTTGGCTAACGACAACCCTCGCTTCAATCGCGCATCCTTCCTCGCAGCCTGTGGGGAAGAAGCTTAATTAAAAAACTAGACTAAACTGATTACGTCATGAAAACACAAAAAGAAATCAAATTAAAAGACGGTTCAACGCTTGCCAAAGGTCTGCCAGTATCATTCGTTGAGGGTAGGGATAGCCGATGCCTTGTGCATTCTCCCGCGCATCCTGAGCCACTGCAAGTGCGCATCACAAGCGCATTTAAAGCACCTTCCATGGCTTCTCTGGAACGCTGGGGAATGGATGGCGTGTGCAAGACTCCCACGGGCAAGCGTGTCGAGCCTGATGGCTACGGTTCTGATGGTAGCCCGTCATGGCTGCTGGTTTTCGGACTCATCTGAATCCAAGGGGGGAGCGCATCCTACACGCTCATTAAAAAACTAGAGTAAAATGGTCGTATGCCAACATACAATACCATCCTTGGTTACGTTCGCTGTTTCTATCGCCTTCGTCACGATGGATTCACGACTCTGCAATACGGAACTTTCGGTCCCGTTCTCACCCGTCGAAACACCGTGTCGTTTTGGATTCGACAAGCACGACGAATCCAACCAAAGCAATTAAAAAACTAGACTAAACTGATTGCACCATGAATACTACCACACTCATTACTGGCAACACCTACCCTGTTAAAGACCAAATCAAAGCTTTGGGAGGGCGTTGGAACGCTCTGCGCAAGGGCTGGGAAGTCCCTGCGGACAAGGCAGGGGAAGCGCAAGCACTGGTGGACGGTGCGCCCTCTGCGAGCCGTAGCCGTAGCAGTGGCAATCGCTACGTGTCCTATGAAGTCCGCACAAGCGGTGGCACGTTTTACCGCAACTACAACGGTCGCTGCGAGGATGCACCGTGCTGCGGATGCTGCACCATCTGAGAATTAAAAAACTAGCCTAAAATGATTGCGTCATGAAAGTCTATATCTCTTACAACTGTGGTTTCGCTTGCATCCGTGAAATGGGAACTGACAAAGTTCTCCACGAACTCAAAGGCAAGCGTTCTATTGAACAGCACTTTGCTACTGGTAAAACCTATGCCAAGAAAATGGGATGGGAACTCGCATAATTAAAAACTAGCCTAAAATACTACTACTATGAAATATATAATCATAAACGAATGGGATGGCGAACTCTATTGGTCAAACGATGACGGGTGGACTGATCGCGAATATGCTACGGTATTCTCCCGAAATGAAAAATTTGTCCTGAATCTCCCTATAGAGGGAATGTGGGTGGAAGTCGCGACGAAAGAACTTCTTAAAAAACTAGCCTAAACTGATTGCACCATGAAATACAACGTAACTAATATTCAATGGGATACCGATGGTATCCCTAACAAATCCCTTCCGACAAGCATCACCCTTGAAGTGGAAGATGAAGATGATGTGATAGATGATCTTTCCGATGAATATGGCTTTTGCATATTCTCTGCTGACATTGAAGAAGCGTAATTAAAAAACTAGCCTAAAATGATTGCACCATGAAACTCGACACCAACAAATGCAAGGGACTTCCAATGGGAGTCCGCAATCGCAAGCGCACGATCCTATCCAAGATCATCCGCTGGTTCAATTAAAAAACTAGACTAAACTGTTACTACCATGAGACTTCAAACCATCATCAATCAATTCGCCATCACCACGCGCAAAACACGCGAGGGCAATACCATCGTGGAAGCACCAATCGGAACGGAGTATCGCCGCTACTTGTTCCAGCTTATTGACTACGTTGTCACGGGTTGCGCGGGTGATATGGTATGGCTTAGTCCCCGCCAAGGTTTCTATGGCGGTGTCCCATACGGCAATTAAAAAACTAGACTAAACTGATTACGCAACCAATACCAATTATGAGAAAAGGATACGGACCAACACACGTCAGCTACCACCTCCCCCTCCAGCGTTTCACCGAGATGGTGAAGAACGGCATCAACATCGCTCAGGGAGTTGATGACAACAACAAGGTGCTTTACACCGCACTGCCAAAGAATTTATCGGAAAATTCAATCAAAAGAATTTTTGACGATGCGGATTGCGTCTGCTACCACGGAGGTGTTCAGATGATCATCCCCCGTCATCTTGCTTAAAAACTAGGGGGGAGCGCATCCTACACGCTCATTTAAAAACTAGAGCAAACTGTTACTGCCATGAAACAACCACACATCATCCGCTTCTTCAACTGGGTTACTTACAGCACCACCAAGTCTGGTCGCTCTAAGAAAACTAACGTCAATGCCACGCCAGCAGAATTGCTGGTCTTTGCCAAAAAAGGCATTGACTTCGACGGCGCGAAAGCAATCATTGCCAGTGCCTTGGGCGTTGCTGGTGATGATATTTCCATTTGTGATGTTACCAATCTGGTGACGTGCGATGACAATATCATTCAATTTCCCGCATAAGAATCAAAGGGGGGAGCGCATCCGACACGCTCATTTAAAAACTAGAATAAACTGTTACTACCATGACTACCATGACCACCACCGCTACCACCGCCGCCAAAAACTTCATCGTTGCCTTCCACGATTGGCAAGGCAATCGCCATGAAGTGCAAGTCAAAGCTTCCAATAAAACGTCCGCATACGATGCGGCATGGAAATGGATTGAAGAGAATCGCGGCGACCAACTGGAAATTGAGTTTGCGGGTGTTAAAGAGATTTTGTGAATTAAAAACTAGAATAAACTGATTACGTTATGAGACTAGCCAACATTGAATTTACTCCAGATGAAATTGCCCTTGCCATGAGCGAGGGTAAAAATTTCCTTGCCAAAGGCAGAACGCTTTACGCGATTTGTCGCAACTGCCAAGGGACGTTACACGCCAGACCCATTTACAATGAGCGCGGTGTACTTCCTTTGGTGGCGCGGGGACGGTTTGTCCTAATGACAAGCCGACAAGCCAACAAGATTGTTGGATTTGAACTTACCGTCGAATTGTGAGTTCAAATCCCTCCCCCCTTTTAAAAACTAGCGTAAGCTGGTGATAGACAGAGACTCGGAACTGGTAAAACACCGAGCGGGATACGCCCGTGATAGCCGAAAATGAAATAGTCTGACTGGTGGGAAGCGCATACCAGAAACCACGCTTTTAAAAACTAGAGTAAACTGATTACGCATGAATAAGAAAATTCAAATCGGCGGTGTCTACATGTTAGACGGTGATGCTGTGGAAGTCACAGCAATCCTTGGCAACGGCTTGGTCGTTGTCGAGAGTCAACAAAACGGTGAGGAGGAAGTGAAAGCTTCCCGCCTCAAGTAATTAAAAACTAGCGTAAGCTAGCTCTGTCAACCCTCTCCAACTATCGCGAGAGGTCAACCTGAACCATTAACTACCCCGTCTCTCCCGACCATAGGGAGCGGCGGGGCAACCAATCTGCTTTTAAAAACTAGCGTAAACTGTTACTACCATATGACTACTACCACTGCTACCACCACCTGTCTTATCAATCGCGCCGTTCTCGACGGTTCATCTGGCTATCAAAATCAAGAGGTCATCTCGGAAATAAACAATCTCGGACACCTTGTTGAGATTGTTTTTGAATCGGGATGCTTTGCTGCACTGCTTCCCGATGAAGTGCATGATCTTATTGATGACGGTGAAGTTCACTTCACTGATGCGAACCACGGTGGTTCGCGAGTCATCACACTCGGTTGGATCTAACATCTAACATCTAACGCCCACGGTCTAACAGATCGTGGGCGTTTTTTTTGCGTACTGATAGTCTAGTTTTTTAATTAAACTTTTTAAAAACTAGGGGGGTCTGTTTGGATTTGCTTTAGTTTTTAAAAACTAGGGTAGGGGGGGTGTATGCCATGGCTAAATAATTTTTTATATAATTCTTGGAAATTCGCCCATTGAAAAAAATTTTTTTTATATGAAATTTTCCAATTTTCCTATATTCGCGCCCTCCTCAAAAAATTTTTTTTGGGTATTTTTTAGCGAATCACATAATGGACATTGTTCTCATATGCTTACCGATCATGACATTGAACATTTCATCTAGAGCATATTTGAATTGATTAATATATTCCCAAGCTTCGTCTTCATCTTCCAATCGATAATTACGTGCTGTTGATTTACCCCATGCTTGTTTGTTACTGTCTTGTAGAATTTTTGGGGGATCATTGAAGTCCAATTCTCCATCATGTAGTAACCAATAGGCAAATGCTTCGTGATAGAATTCTGTGGGTCTTACGAGCTTACCCATTCTTGCGCTACGGAACTTACCGATCTTTTGGAAGAAGTCTCTTACATAATAATCAGATGAATAGCGTAAATCTCTGGAATTACTTGTGTTTATATTATAAGCTTGTTCAAAAAGATTTTTAAGGATGTTTGATATGTTTCTATTAATATAATTTAAATCATTATTCCTTCTAAATGTTGCTGCAAAGCTATGACCGATTCTATGAGCGATTGTCCATGGAGTCAGAGGGACTTTTTCTGCTGCTGCGTTATTGGTGAAGAATACTGTGATTTGGTCGTTCTGTGGTTCGGGAAAATCTTTACCTACTTCCAGACCCAAATGTTCTTTTACAAATTCGGGAGTCACTAGACCTTTTTCTGCTTCTTTCCATGCATTGGGTAACTTTACGAAATATAAATTAAAATCCCAATTACCAATTCTATTGAAAGTATTTTCCAATTTCTTCAGACCAGCAGGAGATGACAAGATACCAATGGATGCTTTGTCATAACCGTGTCTGTTCTTTCTGTCCTCCCACTTTCCAATCTTTTGGAGATTGGTCAGAGCCATTTCTTGGTAGATTTGTTGTAGGGAGATTTCGTCTCTATTCATTCTATTATTTAATCAATAGACCATTCATCTTCTTTCATTTTAAGGGAATAGCTGTTCTTGGTGGAAAAAATAATAAAGCCCAACCTGTGAAATAGTCAAAATGATGAATGCTGCAATGACCCATCCCGTAGGAATCAGGAAATCTGTGTCTTTATACATTGTCCATTCATGGGATTGGAAGTCTTTGCGAACAATCGCTTTCAATTCTTTTAGGATATCATCGTTTACGGGATTTGTCAAGAACAGGGTTTGGATATTTTGTTTCACCAATTCGCTCTTCGACCAACCAAAGACATAGCACCAATCAGCGGAAGCGTTTTTAGTTCCTCCATGACAGATCACCAGATCATTCTTTTTACCGTTTTGCCAGTGAGCCTGAATATATTTTGCTTTTTCAATACTATCTGTCTTTACTAGAATGAGGTTGACATGTTTCTGCGGTCCGAGCGCACTGTTCATTTTGTCCCAATTCCAGATATCAATGGCAGTGTCACCAATGATTCTTGATGAACTGAATGTGGCATTGTCGGGATAATTTGGTAGTCCCATTTTTTGAGCCTCTTCTTTGGAGATCTTTTGATAATTGTGTAGTGTTTTACTATTTTTCAGAGGGTTCATCCATGTTCTGATTTCCGTCACAGGGTAATCACAAAATTCAGGATCATCATTCACATAGGAAATATAATCGTTTCTATCACCGCTATCATAATCAGGACGATAACCCTTTTCTACGGAGATTCCGTGTTTCTCCGAGATTTGATCAAAGAACCAAGGCTCAATATCATACCTACCCAAAGTCGTCTCCACCCACCATTTGGGGTAATGTGTTTCCCGTCTTGTTTCAGGGACTGTGTATGAGGTGGTGTTACCTTTACTATCTGTAGAGTAATGAGTCACCAATTCTATCCATTCTGCTTCCCACTTGGGAATATGAACTGCTTTTTCAACCTTTCCTGAATGAGTCTCTGTATCTCTTTGATTGGAACACTTCGACATACCCAAGACCAAAGAAATTGTTACCAGAGCAGCGGCGATTCCCACACCGCTTTCTCTGATATCAATCGTATGGAATTTAATCCATGCGAAAATCCCCGCCGCAACGGGGATAATCATCAGTAAGAATAACCAATATCCGATTGTCATTACTTGATCCAGTTGGAGTTATCTTCGCCTGTTTGGAAATTCTCCTTGGTTTCCGCACTCGTTACGATCACGACTTGGATTTCCTGTTTACCAAACATCTTGAGAATGATGCCTGATGGGAATTGAGTGATCATATCATCACCTTGTCTCTTGATTTCCAAAAGACGGGTTTGAGAGAATTGCCAATCCTTACGACCAGCCACAATGATATTCTGTAGATTAGCCAAAGTCTTGACTTCCGTAATCGTCGGAACTGCTTCTTGAACCATACCCACAGTCACCAATTGACCATCTCCTGCTGTGTTACCCCCTCTTGCCTGAGCATAACCAGTAATAATATTCGTCAGAGCTTCCACTTCTTTATCAGATACAGATGCTGCTTCTCGAATCGCTTTTCTTGTGTTATCCAACACGTTCTTATTATCTTCCTGTGTAGCTTTCGCCAAATTCTCCAATTTCGTGTAGCCATTGAAGCTACCGATAGCAGAGAACAAGAAGATAAGACCAAGGAAGACAACGCTTCCACCTACGACCAATGATGTAATTAATGTTTTATTCATTTCGCAAGTATCTTACCCTAGTTTTTTATTTTGTCAATGGGGTTGACAAATCGGAATCTTGTGGTTAAATACTTACTCAATTGCGGGGTAGAGCAGTGGTAGCTCGTCTGGCTCATAACCAGAAGGTCGTCAGTTCAATCCTGACCCCCGCTACAGAAAGCGTCTTTGATGTAATGGTAACATGCCTTCCTTCCAAGTAGGTTACGTGGGTTCGAGTCCCACAAGACGCTCATTTAATAAAAAAACTTGAAAAAGTTGAACTAAATGCTAAATACTAATAACAACATGAAATACGAACAATATAATCAAGAGAAGGCAGCGACACCGAATAGGTGGCGGCGTGAATGATTATGTTTTAAATACATATTGGATTTCGCGCCTCATCGAAAGATGAGGTTTTTTATTTTAGAGGTGAACGAAGCAACCTGAATGGCTAGAGAGTGGTGAAAGACTAATAGAGAATGAAATATATTTTAATTCCCAAGTAGCTCAGTTGGTAGAGCGCGTGACTGTTAATCACGTTGTCGTAGGTTCGAACCCTACCTTGGGAGCAGAGGGGTATGTAGCTCAGTTGGTAGAGCAAGAAGCTTTTAACTTCGTGGTCATAGGTTCAAATCCTGTCACACCCACCATGCTTCTATCGTCTAATGGTTAGGACAGGTGGTTTTCATCCACCAAATAAGGGTTCGATTCCCTTTAGAAGTGCCAATGCCTCCATAGTTCAATGGTAGAACCCCCGATTTGAAATCGGGAGATACATACAGATTCGAATTCTGTTGGAGGCTCTTGACAAAATAATTTTTATGATAAGATTGGGCATGAAGAAAACAAATTTGATATTATTACATGCATATGAGATTGGATATAGATGTGATGAACAGGGGAACGTTAGTTCAAAAAAAGGAATCATAAATCCTTATATCAATAGTAATGGATACTTATCTTTTTCAGTGAAAGTGAGTCCACCAATCCATCACAAATTGGCATCTAAAGCTGTGCCTGTTCACAGACTACAAGCATATCAAAAACATGGTGATGAAATTTTCGGTGAAAACATTCATGTGAGACATCTGAATGGGAATCCTCTAGACAATTCATACGATAATATTTTAATTGGTAGTGTATCAGAAAATTCTTTGGACAGACCAAAACATTCAAGAATAAAAAACGCTATCAATGCATCCAATAAAATTAGAAGATTCACAGATTCTGAGATATTGGAAATCAAAAAATTTCATAAAGAAAACAAATCATCGTATAAAGAAACAATGAGTAAATTTAATATCAGTAGTAAAGGATCATTACATTACATATTAAATTCTGAATACGTAACAAACAAAGGGTAGGTAAAGCAAGTGGCTCTTGCAGCGAGACTGTAAATCTCGTCTCTTCGGAGGGGTGGATCGATACCACACCTGCCCACCTTATATCTGGTTGTGGTGGAGAGGTCTAACACACCTGCTTTGGAAGCAGGAACAACGCAGGTTCAAATCCTGCCGACCAGACCATTTTTCAACGGGTCATTAGCTCAATTGGTAGAGCGGCTGTTTTGCAAACAGCGGGTTGTGGGTTCGAGTCCCACATGTATCCACATTTTTTCAAACAGCTATGTAGTGTAATGGTTTAGCACTGATGGTTTTGATCCATCCAGAGTATCGGGTTCAATTCCCACCATAGCCGCCATTTTATATTAAATAATATTATGATTACATTTTCAAAATTTTTCGAATTGTTTTTAGAAAATTACAATGAAGTTCGGATATACAATAGTGTGGTGCGTCTTCCCATGGATAAACCTTATGGCTTCTGGATGGATAAACATGGTAATTTCGCAGTCGTCAAAGGTGGAATGGGAGCGCATGAAAAGATCGGTAATTTGATTTTGGATCAACTTGGTATAGATTCAGGAGAGAGTGTATATGAAACATTATTTGAAAATGGTTGGGTTCGCGTCATGTTAGATAGGAATAAAACATATTATGAAAAATCTCACATGAGATCATTAACTCCTATTCAAAAACGTAATTTATCTTTTATTAACGAATTCTACGAATTAAAAGGAGTGGAAGAAGGTTAATATTTTTATGAGAACATTTCTAGAATCCTTTTATGATATCCAAGAGCTATCTCCGAATAGTAAGCTACAGGATATCTTGAATACTCACTATCTCAAAGTCTATCGTTCATCGGCTCGTCCCAATAAGAGTGATTATACTTCAGGTTCTCATGCAGGAACTAAACAACAAGCTCTAATTCGTGCCGATTATATGATCAATGATGAAGGGAAATACGACAAGTATTATCTTTATGAATTGACGATTCGAATTGATAAAGTGTATCCCAAGTTACTATCTGATGATGGAACAGATCATGGATATGATTATGTAAAAGATTTAGGTGATTATGATATTGCTTTCTATAAAAATACAGGAGAAGGTGATATCAGAAACGAAAATCTTTCCATTATCATCATCAATCCTGATAGCGTGGTTGAATCTAAAATGGTCGAAGAGATCGATGGAGAGTATTTAACAGCAATGCAAGACGAATTATATTAATTATTTAAATTTTATTCTGGATTTAGCTTCTTTATCACCCAACTCATAACCCATTTTAGGAAGTGCTAAGTGTTCTTTACCAATTTCATAACCACCATAAGGATCGACACCATCTTTACTAATGCTTCTTAAATGTTCCGCATACTCTTTATCTTTGTTGGTCGCATTTGTATATGTCGGCATCATAACGCTTCTACCGTCAACTAAAACAAATCTTATTCTCTTACCTTTAAAAATAGCTTTGGCTGCTGCTAATTGCACCCAATCATCCCATAGTCTTTGAGACGCATCTGTTTTAGTAAACTCGCCAATTTCTTTAATAAAATTAATATAATCTTTCAATATCTGTTCGCCTTTTGGTGTTAAAATATCAGTTTTAACTTTCTTTATATTTCTGAAACCAGGGGATTCTACTTGTTTTCCACTTTTATTAGTTATAGATAATGGGAATCCATAAACATCTGCGTTGATATTATCAATACATCCTATTTTTCCTGCCAATAGTTGAACTGAGAATCCAGCTTTAATGGTGGCAGCACCTTGAAAATATCTATTTAAAAATCTATACAATTCAAATTCATCATTGATGAGTCCTTCGCCATATATTTTTTTGTATAAAAATTCTCTATTTCTCCATAAAGCTCTGATATGATTAGCTGCTCCTCTATAAAACCAAGCTTTTACTGGTTCTTTTTTACCATCTAATCCAACTATAAATTCAATATCTTTTTCAGAAGCATCTGTAGCTTTCACATAAGCAGCATAAACAGGGTATAAATTTCTAAATCTCGGCCAACTTGAACCTATCGTCCCAACAACAAGTCCCAAAACATAAAACATGTTTTCTGGACTCTCACTTGCAAATTTTTTAATACCAGGAATTATATTACAAAATGAAGAATCCGCCAACATTAAATCTGATTGATTAATTGTTATAGTGTCTTCTTCACTTTTATCAGTGTTTTTTTTATTGATTGGTATAACAACATCAACACCCGCGACTTTAGTAACCATGTGATTCGGGTTTTTTTCAGCAGCGACAGCAGGGTCAAATGCTTCTAAAACAATTTTATATTTTTTATTTCTTTTTTCGAAGAATTGACTAAAATTTATCATATCATTATTTAACCTTTTATTAAATATTCACATGGAAAAATTTCATAAATTATATCGTCAACTCATGCGCGAGTATGTGGAAGACTTCGATCAGAAATGGGATAAAGCTGTTTCCGAATCGGAGGAGCTTCAGGTAGCTCTTGATTTGATGAAAAATATCAAAGCAAAATTAAAAGGTGAAATTTATATCGTCGGTGGTGTTCCTCGTGATTTGCTCATGGGTAACGCAATTGATGATGTGGATTTGGCTACCAATATTCCTGTAGAACAATTGGAGAAACATTTTGAATTGAGAAATATTTCTAAGAACGATTCTCAACCAGTCTATGCTATCCTATGGAAAGGATATGTTTATGATTTGGCAAAATTTAGAACTGATTCTGGTGATATTGGTAGGCAAGCGAATGTCTCAACTGAGACTGATTCCTTTCAAGCTGATACAGAACGCAGAGATTTAACAATCAATTCTTTCGGGTTGGATGAGAATGGTAAGATCGTAGATTATCAAGGTGGTCTGGATGATTTGAAAAACAAAATCGTTCGTGCTGTAGGTGATGCCAAGAAGAGATTCATGGAAGATGCTACAAGGATTCTTCGCGTTTTCCGATTCGCTGCCAAGATGGATTTTGAAATTGAAGACGATACTAAAAAAGCAGCAATCGAATTGAAATATTTGCTTCAAGATCCGAAAGCTATTTCCAAAGAAAGTATCTCGAAAGAATTTTATAAGTCTGCCAAGACTGGTAGAACTCTTGCCAACTTCTTGAAAAAATTACAAGACACCAAAATTCTCCATGACATTCTTCCTGAATTTACAGAGATGGAAGGTTTCGATCACGATCCTCAACATCACCCTGAAGGAGATTCTCAAGTATTGGGACACATCTATGAGTGTCTGAATGCTTCTCCCTACAAAGATCCTATTATTAATCTTGCTGTATTATTCCATGACTTTGGGAAAGCTACGACTAGAGGGAAAAAAGATAATGGATTTAGTAGCTATCATGGTCACGAAGCTGCTGGTGTTCCCATTGTCGAAGGGATATTTGAGAGACTAAGATTCAATGAATTGTCTCAACAAGATAAAAAGAATATCTTAGCGGCAGTGGATAAACACATGCTCGTTCATAATCTAGACAAACTCAATATTAAAACACTGACTAGACTGATCCAAAATCCTGCATGGGAAACCATCAAAGCAGTTGGTTATTGCGATGAAGCATCGAGAGGCTCTGGTCTTTTCAATGAAAAAGAATTTTGGGATAAAGTTAAAAGAGCAGAAGAAAAAGTATCCAACATCGGTGGATCGGAAGATGAAACAAGAAAACGTCTCAAGCAATATTTCAGTGGAAATAAATTGATGGAATGGTTTCCAGTTCTCATCAAAGACAAATCCAAGTTCAAAGATATTACAGCAGCACTGCAAGAATATACTCTTGAAGAGTTGAATGCTGGTAGGGAACCAGATGATTCGGAAATGAAGACAATCGTTGCTGGTATTCTAAAGAAGAATCAATTTAATGAATGGTATAATTATTACCAGAAAAATTAATCTTTGTGCCATTTCTCCATCTTGGAGTAATATTCTGGATCTTCTTCCACATGTTGTTTAGCAATCGTTTTTGCTAACTTCTTTCCTAACTTTGTTTTTCTCTTAGAAGGATTGATATGCTCTTGTTCTACTTCTTCCCCTTTGGAAACCTCTGGTTTAGGGAGATCTTTTTTCTTAACTTTTTTGAAGTAGTCATTAAAGAAATCTTGGAATTTTTTCATATTATTAGTGTTCAGTGTTCTCGCTTAATTTTTTACGATATCCATATTCAGCAACAGATGGGTATCCACCTGTAACGTGTTTAACTTCTAATGGATCAACTCCTCTAAATTCCCACACCACTTTTTTCTCAAATGGTGTCATGTTGAATCCAGTATGCGCTCTCATTAGAATATCAACAATCTCATCATGTGACAATTCTGGATAGATTCTACTCTTCAATTCTTTAATTTCACCAGAAGAAGAATCTCTATAGGTGTCTCCATCATAATTAAATTTGGAAGAATCGGAAGCAACCCAAAAAAGATCAGTTGCTTTAAAACATTTTTTTAATTCTTGGATATATTCAGGGGTGATATCTTTTTCTCTACACCAGAAAGCAATGACTGAGACATTTTTTTTAAGTGTTTCACTTTCAATACTTTTCCAGATTCTCCCTGATTGACTTTTTATTCTCGTTTCTCCCATCGCTTGAGAACGTTGGTTCTGATTGTAGAAATCTAAATCAGACTTATTCATTTTGCCACACACTTTAACATCATAAGACTTCAACACATTTTTAGTATTATCAGGATATTGAAGTGCTTCTTTCAACCCATTGAAAATGAATAAGTGAGTTGCTCCAGTGTGTAGGATAACATTTCCAATTTTAGAAAAGGCATAACCATCGGAATGATCATAAACACCACCGTCAAATTTCAAAGAATCGGGATTGGATTTGTTCGATGGAATTGTGACATTTTCAAATAATACAACACCTCTGGTAGCTGCACGTTCCTCCAGAATTTTATTATAAAGTTCTCTGATGTTTAATTCGTCTCTCATGTCAACCAAATTTCTTCTGTTTGTTTAAATTTATCTATCAATAATTCCAAATTTTTAGATTGAAAATTACAATCAATCATGGTCTTTACAGTGTGCCTATTGTTGTTATTACAGAATGATAATTTGTAATTCAAATCAGCCATTTTAGGCTCGTGTTCAACGATCATCAGGAATGTATCATACATTCCTGATGGAAGGGGAATTGGATCGCCTGTAAAAATAACTTCCACTCCATCACTATTTGGAGCATTACTCATATATTCTTTAGGATAAATTACTATCATCGTGCTAATTTCATGTAAACAACCACTGTTTCAGCATTTCGGTCAATGTTGCCATCGTCGTCAAGAGAATAGGAAATACCATTGAACACTGGATAAGGCATTGTATCATCGTTTTTATCTTTGTCAATAACAAAACCATTTCGACTGTAGAGTCTGAATAATTTTTTTGGTATGATATTGCCATCACCATCTTGTTCCGCAAAACAATCCAAACGTCTAGCACCATTTTTAATAGCACTTTTTACTGCCGCATCTCCCGAAGATTCTATGCCAGAAAAAACCGAAACCAATTCATCACCCTTTTTGATGCAATATCCGCTGGTATTGTTTGGTCCGATAAAACATTTCATCTCTGCGTATTCTTCGGGATCATAAATGGTGATGTTATTTTTAATATCTTTAAACCATTCATGTTCTTTATGTTCGGGGTCAGCACGTTTAGTATCCGATTCCATGTAAGCATTGATGATTTTATAAAATGATCTCCAATCAACTTTTTTAAATTTTTCAGAATCTTCAGGTGTTAGTTTTCTACTGATTTTTAATTGTTCAGGAGATAATTTACCAATGTCTGAGAATGCTTCCCAGAAAAAATTATAGAATGTCTTCATTTTATTATTTAATAAAAATTTTCAACTATCTAGGTATTTGTCAATCACCATGGTGAAATAATCCGCAAACCAACAAATAGATGATGCGTAAAATCCCCAAAGAGGGATTAGGAAAGGTGTGCCTGACCAGAACATCCCGAAGAAACATCCTACCCAAAAACCGAGACACATGCAACACTTAAATAATTTTTCAAAGAAATCATTTTTAGATAAATGCTCACGAATAGGATTTAGAATTGATCCGTATTTCAGGATCAGACAAGCACCAATTAATACAAAAGATTGAAACCAAAGACTCATCCTAAAATAAGTTTTTGGTCATCAATCGTTTTCACACCATCTGAAATCAGGAGTGCTTCTTCTTTTCTCACGATAATTTTATTACCAAAATCATCTGTGATTTCTACCATACCGTCTGTAAGTTCTGTGACTACTGGGCAACTTTTCCCTTTACAACACAATTTAACACTATTATTTGTCAATACTTTGATCATACCAAATTATTTATCCGAATATTCGAGAAATCAATGATTTTTTATCTTTAAAACATACAACGCATATTAATAGCCCCATGCTTTTAGCGTGTGTTCAAACGGATTACCATCGATGTTTTTCACAAGCTGTAGCATTTCTTGCGCAAGTTCACGAACCTCAACTTGTGCATGTTCACTGTTTCGCAGCTTAATGAAGTTAGCAAAGCTGCGCATATTGAAACTAACATCTCCCTGGATTTGACTGTTGTAAGTCTTGAAGAAACGTGCGCTTTCTTTGGCACGTTTACGACCAAGAACTGGCGTAAGATCGGCGAGACATGCATGATATAATAGGTTCCCTTGCTTAGTATATGCTTCAAGCTGATCCAACCATTCAAACTGTTTTGGTGCAAATGTGAAAGGATCGACCACAGTTCCTTTGATGCCTGCCCAGTCTTCAGGTAGGTAATACTTGTCTTCCTTCAGTTCCTTATAACGTGCGCTCTCAGCGTTCATGCTGCTGATACGATGCTTGAGTAAATGGATGTGAGTTGCAATGTCAGTATCGACAAGGAAGTGGACAGTTCCTTTTTCAAATGGACTTTCGTGTCCATCATTCCATAGCATGTTGATAAGCTTAGGGATACGTTTTCGTTTTTCATCCGAGAGTTCCCGTGAAGTAGAAGTCCATGCACTGCAAGCGATAATTTCATCGCTACCATAGTAGCCCAACAATTCAACCTTATTTTTATTATTCATATTTTATTTTTTCTCCACAATAACTTTCATAAACATTGGATAATTCTTGATTCGTTGCCGTGCGATATTAGCACTATTACAAAAAACGTCAATCACAATATTATTTCTACCTAATTTTTTAGAAGCGGATCTAGCCTTTACTGAATTACCAGTATCCATAGCAGTCGCAGTTATACCCATTTGTGGTATTTTCACTTTACTACCATATGGTATAATTTTTGGGTCAACAGCTACCGTTTTACTACAGACGGCTTTTTTTCCCGTAGCGGTTTGATAACCAACCTGACCACCATTACTCGGCCAATAATATGTGATTCTTGCCATATATTCCTGTGAATGGCAGAATGTAGTTAGTAATGATGCGATAACTATTTTCAACATATTTCCAATTTAGCACATTTTTTCAATTTGTCAAGCACTAAATAATAATATGGGGGAATTAAATAAAAATGTTTTTCCAGACACCATTCAATTGGAAGATCTGGGTATTATCAAAGGAACGAGAAAATTTCGTCTTTTGAAGGATTTTCGTTGTAAATACAAAGGAAAATTATTAACAGTTCAAAAAGGATTTATTACCGATGGTATCTCTGCGCCTAAATTTGCATGGCCGATTATTGGACCATATGGATCAGCTTTCCCTGCTGCTTTAATTCACGATTGGTGTTTCTCACCTTTCAATAAAGAATATTCTTGGAAAGAAACCAATTGGTTATTTTTGGAATTGATGAAAGAAGCTGGAGTAGGATTCACCATGAGATGGACTATCTATTCTGCGGTTGTAGTTGGATCATACCCATTATGGCTCAAAAGAATTGAAAGTTACGGGAATTAAATAATAATATGAATAGCGAAGAAATTAAAAAAATACAGAAAAAAATCGGAGTCGTTGTCGATGGATTCTGGGGTCCGAAATCGCAAGATGCTTGTAAAAAATATTTGCGTTCATTGATGCCTAAAAACAATCCATGGCCGAAAAGTGACCAAGCATCTCTGAGAAAATTTTACGGTAATCCAGGAGATGAATCAAATCTTGTAACGATCACTTTACCATATCCTATGTATTACGATGGCAAATTAGTCACCAAAACTCGCGTCAATAAAAAATGTGCTGATTCTTTATTGAGAATACTCACTAATATTAAAAATATAATACCAAAATATCCTGATATTAAAAATGAAGCTGAAGACTATGGGGGAGTTTATAATTTTCGTTTGAAACGTGGTGGCTCTTCTTATTCCTTACATGCTTATGGTGCTGCTATCGATTTAGATGCTGATGATAATACTTTCCGAGATAGTTGGCCAATGAAAGCGGATATGCCTCTGGAAATCATGGAAGAATTTGCGAAAGAAGGTTGGATATCTGCTGGTGCGTTTTGGGGATATGACGCGATGCATATGCAAGCAACTCAATAATACCCGCCAAAGTGTGCTTACAAGTAGAGGCATGGCGGGTCTGCTAAATTATTTAGTTGAGTTTAATCTTTCCTTCAATTTTGCAAATGCGTTTCTTATCGCATTATCAATATTATCGGAATTTCCCGTGCATTCATCTTCAACATCTTGGATGATTTTTAAAATTCCTTCCAATTCTTCTTCTTGTTCGCCATAAACATGAGCAGTCACCATTGGAGGTGCTATTCCAATTACTTGTTTATTATAAGATAATTCAGTACCAGCTTCTTGGGGGACTTCTTGCTTCGGAACTCTTTGAGGTGGATTGAAACCACTTTGATATTCCAGAATCAAATCAGCATAGACTTGTTGTAAAAATTTATCCATGATATTATTTAATTTGATAACATAGATTTCCATGTTAAATAATGATATATGAAAAGATGGGGATATCGAAACGAGGAGGAGAAAGAGGAAAACAACTCAAATATACCGAATATCATCATAACATCTGCGAATGAAGAGCAAACCGTTGTTAATAGTGGTATTCGAGTTATTAATAATAAAATTTTGTTTTACGCTGATATTGATGAAGGGTCTGTTTTGGAATTGAACCGTGTTTTGCTTGAACTGGATTGTAAATTACAGAGCATTAAAAGCTTTGATGATAATTATGAACCTATCATCCATCTCCACCTTAATACCTTTGGAGGTGTTATTTTTGCAGCATTTTCTACTGTCGATACAATCCGTAGATTGAAATCCAAAGTCTATACGTATGTTGATGGTAATACCGCATCCGCAGGAACTCTGATTAGTCTGAGTGGTTCTAAAAGATATATGGGACAACATGCTCATTTCCTCATTCACCAATTAAGTTCTGGTGTCTATGGTAAGTTTTCGGAAATGGAAGATGAAATCGCCACATGTACCAAATTGATGAAAGTTCTGAAAGATTTTTATAAAAAACACACCAAAGTTCCAATGAAAAAATTGGATGAGCTTATGAAGCGAGATATTTGGTTGGATGCTCAAGAATGTCTTGATTATGGAATCATCGATGAAATTCTCTAAAAAAGGGGGTTGATTTTTTATCGGCTCGTGGCATATTTAGCGAAACGAACGATAAAAAAATAAAAGAAAAACGAGGAAAAGTAGAGGATAAGTAATAGACGATTATGAGCATTTTTGACGAGCAAGTTAGTAGAAAACCGAACAAATATCCATGGACAACACAATTTATTGAGGCTATGCATCAAGGATTTTGGACTGATAAGGAATTTAGTTTTAAAGCAGATTACCATCAATTCAAAACGATTTTGGATGATAAAGAACGAGAAATTATTGTCCGCACACTGTCGGCAATCGGACAGATTGAAGTAGCAGTGAAAACATTCTGGTCAAAGCTTGGGGAAAATCTTCCCCATCCATCTTTGTCTGATTTGGGATTTGTCATGGCAAATGTTGAAGTGATCCACAATAATGCCTATGAGCGTCTTTTGGATGAACTCAACATGGAAGATATTTTTGAAGAAAACCTTAAACTTGAATGGATTCAAGGTCGTGTGAAGTATCTCAAGAAATATACGCATCGTTTTTATAAAGATTCCAAGAAACAATATCTTTATGCTTTGATTCTTTTCACTTTATTTGTCGAGAATGTTTCCCTGTTTAGCCAATTTTATGTGATCAATTGGTTTGCTAAAAATAAAAATGTTCTCAAAGACACTGATCAACAAGTCCGTTATACACGGAATGAAGAAGCAATTCATGCAATGGTCGGTATGAAAATTATCGATACAATTCGCGAAGAGCATCCAGAATTATTTGACAAAGAGCTAGAAGAGCGTATACTACACGAAGCAGAACAAGCTTTCATTGCTGAAAGTAAGATCATAGACTGGATGGTTAATGGTATTGAAGAAAAAGGTTTGTCAGCACCAATTTTGAAAGAATTTATCAAGAACAGAATAAATGAATCTTTGGTTGGAATTGGATTCCCTAAAGTATTTGAAATTGATACTGATCTTCTCGATGAGACATTTTGGTTCGATGAGCAAGTTCTCGCTCCAAACATGACAGACTTTTTCCACTCAAGACCTGTTGAATACGCTAAAAACACACAATCTTACGACGAAGACGATTTATTTTAATATATGACAAGAGAAAAATACTACTGGTTAAACGAGGATTCCATTAAATTCTTGGAACAAGGTTATCTCCGCGAGGGACAATCTCCATTTGAGAGAATTCAAGAAATTGCTAATACTGCACAAAAAATACTTGGTATTGACGGGTTCGCTGATAAATTTATTGATTACATGTCTCGTGGCTTTTATAGCCTTTCTACTCCTGTATGGATGAATTTTGGTAACGAAAGAGGCAATCCTATTTCTTGTTTCAATTCTCATATTGGTGATAGCGTTGAAGATTTCCTAATTAAACAAGCTGAAGTGGGAATGATGACTAAAGTTGGCGGTGGAACGTCTGGATATTTTGGAGACATTCGCCCAAGAGGATCTAAAATTTCTACTGGTGGCGTTGCAGAGGGTTCAATCCGATGCATGGAACTATTTGATAATGTGGCTAAGATCATTAGCCAAGGGAGCGCACGTAGAGGCAGTTTTGCGGCATACTTGCCGATTGACCATGGAGACTTCGATGAGTTGATGAAGATTCGCTCTGAGGGGCATTCTATTCAAGAGATGTCTATTGGTGTTACGATTCCAGAAGGATGGATGCAATCCATGGTTGATGGTGATAAAGAGAAAAGACGCAGATGGGCTTCAGTAATTAAGAAGCGTTCTGAGACTGGTTATCCTTATGTGTTCTTCACTGATAATGCCAATAATCAAGCTCCACAGGTTTACAAAGATAAAAAATATAAAATCAATGCAAGTAACCTTTGTTCAGAGATTTTTCTACCATCGACTAAAGACGAATCTTTTGTTTGTTGCCTTTCATCTTTGAATTTGCTGTGGTGGGATGAAATTGAAAAGACAGATGCTGTCGAAACAATGGTGATGTTTTTGGATGCCGTTATGACGGAATTCATTGAAAAAACAAAAGGCAATCGCTTGATGGAAGCTGCTCATAATTTCGCCAAGAATCATCGTGCATTGGGCATGGGTGTTTTGGGTTATCATAGCTATCTTCAATCTAAAATGATTGCATGGGAAAGTATGGACGCTCATTTTGAGAATATCGACATCTTCCACAAAATCCGCTTACGTGCTGATGAAGCAACGAAAGAACTCGCTACGATGTTTGGTGAGCCTGAAGTATTGAAAGGTTATGGTCGTCGTAATACAACTACTATTGCTATTGCTCCTACTACAAGCTCCAGCTTTATTCTTGGTCAAGTGAGTCCTAGTATTGAACCTCTTAACAGTAATTACTTCGTCAAGAATCTTGCCAAAGGTCAATTCACTTATCGCAATCCAAAACTCGAAGAATTATTGAAATCTAAAGGTAAAGATGATAAAGAAATTTGGAAGAGTATTTTGATTCATGGTGGTAGCGTTCAACATCTCGACTTCCTCACAGAACATGAAAAGGATGTTTTCAAAACATTTGCAGAACTTTCCCAGAAAGAAGTTGTAACCCATGCTGCTCAAAGACAACCACATATCGATCAAGGGCAATCTCTCAATTTGATGATTCCTGCTGGCACAAAACCAAAAGAAATTAATGAATTGATGATCTTCGCATGGGAGCAAGGAATCAAATCTTTGTATTACCAACGTTCATCAAATCCTTCACAGGAATTGTCTAGATCGATTATGACATGTAAATCTTGCGAGGGTTAATTAACCCTTGACAGGTGTTTTCTTCTCATGTAATTGCGCATAGGACTGAGCAACAGTGTTATGCGCATTTATTTTATTTTTATGAGCATCTTTACGAACGTCTTCGTTTGATTCCATGAGTTTAAGAGGAATATTATTGAAATGGTGACTATGTGGATAAGTCACGATCAAATCATGAGTTGCTTTAGCATAGACTGGATAAAATTCTCCAGCGATGTTACATTCACCGATTACCAATTGTCTGTCTTGATCGATGGCAAATTTACCAAACACTACTGTATTTTCAGTTTGCTGCACTTCTAATGGCGCAGTAACGTGTTGAAGGTATGTTTCACCCTCTACTGCCAGTCCACCCCCTACAATTAAATTATTTTTAATTCCCATGGAAGATTCGACATACACTTGTCTATTTGTCCGAAGAATGATTGTCTTGAGGGATTGTATCTCGACATTACTCTCTGATCCGATATTAATCCCATGAGAAGCATTCAAATTAATTTGTTTGAAACCACCTCGTAAAACAGTTCCTCCCATTTCAAAAGAACCAGTGGTTTTCATAGAAATACCACCAGAACCCACGATTCTATTGAAAGAATTTCCGACAATTACGTGATCCTTACCACAAGGAAAATTAGAAGAATTATCAACTTCTTCGACTAGAGGAACATAATCATGATTTTTATAAATCCCTTTATCGGATACTAACATTTCAAATGGTTGACTTCTACCCTTTTCATCAATACGAACTGATGGGAAATCATTGAAGACTGCTCCAATTGTTTCAAATTTATTTCTTTTGGTGATAAGATGTTCGTCACCACCGTCACCCATTTTTTCTTCAATCTTGGTTAATTGTTCCTGAGCATCTAAAAATTGTTTATCGATGTCCAATGCATCTTGATCTTTATCCCATTCGCCATTTTCCGTTGCAGCAGATTTGGAAGCACCAAATTCTAAAACACCTGGAGCTTGAGATCCAGCACCACCAGCACTCTTTTCGATATTTTCAAGAGTAATTGATTCTTCTTTAGCTGATTTTCCACTTCTCTCGGTAACAGGAACATACGTAGCCACTTCATCAAATTTTGATGTTCTATAAGGTGTTTTAGTATATCCTTTGAATTTATTTTCAACTACAAATACCTTGGAACCGATGACAGGGTTATCATCACGACTTCCCGATGGTGAATTGGATACACCATTAGGCAATGATAAACCACCTCTTTTTATTTTAAATTTTGAATTGTTATCAGCAATAGGTTTAACCAAATCTTTCCACTCTTGGAATGCTTGAATTTCTGATTCATCTATAAATCCTTTGTAATTATAAACCGTGCCACCAACTCTTTCATTTTTTCCACCTACTACAAATTCACTGGAATCTCCTTTTATAGTATCAAATTTATCATTCAATACTAAAGTTTGTTTATTATTTGTCGCAAATTCAGAATTCGATACATTGTTCAGCAGAATATTACTACCTGATCTTTGAGAAATATGTAGAGATTCATTATCAGTTGTATTGTTGATAACAATCGATCCACCTCTTTGGTTTAATACTGTGCGGTTTCTATATTTCTTTTTAGACATAATTAATTTTCAAAATCGGAAGGGTAGTAAGGGGAAATATTGGATTCGTTATCGGTTCTATTGATAAGTGTAAGGCTTCTATAATCTTGAATAACTCCGAAATAAACGGGGAAATTCAAATCACCCATATAATGGAAAACCCATACTTTAGAACCAACTTCAGGAACGCCCATTAGTCCTTTTGTTTTATTACTAAATTTTTGTGATTTGTAACCAAATGAATATGTATTACACTTCACAGAGAATGCATCAATTGGTTTGTTGAAAGCGTCTCCCATGATAGTATCTTTGTTTTCATAGATAAATGCTGGTGAGAATGATCCTGTTTGTAATGTTGGGGGTTCTTCATCATTCACTTGAAACCCTTCTTCATAATTACAATCAGAAATAGTTGAAATACTATCTTCGTCGTTTTGGTAATATCGAGCATTTCCCGATTCACCGATTATTGGATAACATGGTTCTGCCCATGGGATGGTATTGGCTATTTCTTTGAATATTGCAATGTCATTCCAATTATCAGTTGGATTATTGACACCTGCAATTTTAACATTGATCTCATCGTATTCTTCAAACCAATTATCAAAAGGTTGGTTGGATAATTCGGGAATATAAATTTTTACTCTATTCAATTTCAAAGGGTCATCGTTCTTTACGACAATACCACTATAAAATGATTCATCTGTTCTTTTAGATTCTACACCAGAACCACTACCCCTATTAAACATATTATTATTTAAGAGAAAAGCACACGAATCAACCGTGTGCTTTCATATATAAATAAAGAATAAGAGTGCTTATTATTAATATCCTAGCAATCTCTTTCTACGAGCATCAGGAGTAGATACAGAGAATGTTTCAGAGAATGCTGATGTTGGAACAGTTGCAACAGAACTCAGGAATGGGAACACCGAATATGAACCATCAGTATTCACGATAGCCATTTGAGTATTGTGAAGCGATGCTGGAATATTAAACACTGAACCGAGAACATTCACTGTGACATTTGGATAAGCAGCAAGGGAGAATGCAGATGCAGTGTTAATGGTAGAACCTACTGAAAATTCAACAGGATCGAATGCAATACCCACATCAGTAGTGGACAGAGAAACCACACCTAATTGTCTAGTAGTAACAACTACATTAGCACCAGAGAGGAATGTAACACCTGTTGCAGAGAGTGTCGTGTTGGTAAGATTAGGACTACCAGTTTTTTCAGCGGACAGAAGGTTTTGTTGGAACGTATAAATGCTCATATTATTATTTAGCAAAATTGATCAAATTTTAGAAATTACGAAAAAGATATTATGGATACACATAAAAACGAGGAAACCCGATGCTCTTCGGTGCATCGGGTTTCATAAATTTGATTAGCGTGTCTGCTAAAAGTTAGACTTACAGGTAAGTGCTAACAGAACCAGGAGTAAACGCAGTACCAAGACCTTTGACAATGATCAGGTGATAATAAAGATTAGCACCGAAGATATTGTTTACGATACCATAACGGGTCATGAGTCCAACGCGAGGAGCGAAATCATTCGGTCCAATTGTGCGTTGCACCATAATCGGGATGTATGGGCAGTAAATAATACCTGTGTCATAGTATTCAGAACCTTTGTAACCCAACAGCGCATATTCAACACCACTGGTTTGACCAGTGTAGTAGTTAGGGCTATAGAGTGAAGTGTTCTGAACTTCAGTCCGAGTATCACGATAAACCGTCCAGCGGCTACCAACCGTACCAACTTTAGCAATACCTACACCAGCCGTGGAAACAGTTCCATTAACTTCAAAAACTTTGAAGTCAGGAAGCATTTCGAGGATGCTGCAAACACGAGGAGTTGCGATAACAAAGTTAGCAGCACCTCTACGGTTACGAGCAGCCATACGACCACTTTCGATAAGCAAACGTTGATAGAAGGTAAGGTTTCTTTCAGCAGTCCAACGACCATCCGCACTAACAGGACTCCAGATGGAGAAACCTGCGCCAGCACCAGCATTGAAAGCAGTTTGGATCATACGCATCACAACTTCACGGTCGATCTCAGCTTGGATCTCATACGACATTGCATTCGTAAGTTCTCCATCGATATCGATACCGTTCATGTTTTTGATGTCTTGTTCCAACTCTACACTCCAACGAGTTGCAAGTCTACGTGTTCCAGCTTCAACAGCAGTTTTGTCAAACTTGAGTTCGATTTGAGGGATTTTACCCGTCAATTCGTAGTTGCTCAAGAGTTCAGCAATACCACGGTCTTGATCTGCGAATGTCCACTCGGCATGACCCGAAAGGAAACCAGCAGATGTGCCAGTGAAACGTGTGTCCAGAAGTTGATAACCAAGTTCGTCGTTCGGAAGACCAGTGCTACCTTCGTAGGCACTAGAACCATTACCTCGATAACTCGAAGCGGCTGGGAACGGTGCTTTACCGTCAATCGCGCCATCGCTCAGAGTATCACCTTGGTAGGCATAACGGAGAGCAAAAGCAAGACCAACAGGTCCGCCCATAGGCTGAACGCCTACGATCTCATTGGAAATCAATTCAGGGAAAGTGCGTCGAATCATAGGAATCAGAATCTTTGGAAGACGAGCATCACCAGTAGCATAAGCATCGGTATTAGCGATACCATTGCCAATGGAAGTCGTTGCTCCAAACACACCACCACTAGCGGCAGTATTGGATTCTTGAAAGCACCACTGTTCTTGGTTCTCAAGCAGCATAGCGGTAGTCTTGTAAACGTGTTCGTTCTGGATAGCAGGAATCGAGTTCGAGCTATAGTCCAGCACTTTACGCCATTTAGCGACTGCGCGTTGCATTTTTGAGCCATTTAAATCAGTTTGTGGGATATTCATATATATTTGACTTTCTATTCACATTTGTTCAGGAATTAATTCCTCATAGTGCGGGGTGGAAATTATCTTCTGAATTCCATCGTTTGAAGGATACTCAGATAAGGATCATTCTCCTCTACATCATTACTTACCTTTTCCGTGATAATTTTTTGATTTTTCACGAAATCTGGCTTATGTTTACGATTTTGTAGAGCTTCTTCCTTGATTACTTCAAGTTGTTTCTTCTCTTGTTTTTCAAAAAGACGCACTGTGTAATCGAAATTTTCTTTGATAAAGGTAAGAGACTTGTCACCAAGAGCTTTCTTAATGAAGTTCTTTTTAGATTCAGGATACTTGGAAGTCTTACCTTCGAGGAAGAGTTTAACTTGTGTGTTATTTTTCTCTTCAGTGATAACTTTGAGATTGCTCTTCAAAGAAGCGTTCTCATTACGAAGTTTATCCAATTCATTTTTACCTTGTAGAATTGCATCGGAAACAGATTCTTTCATGACAGCAGAATCAATTGCAAACACTCTGCGAAGATTTTCCAGAACATTCATGGCAGTTTTATTCTTAACTGCTTGCTCAATATCTTTAGCAGGAATGGATTCACTTAAAAATTCTTCCAAATAAGCACTAACAGATTCAGTGAGTTGTTTTTTGAATCTGATCAGATCACTTTGTTGTTCTCTTTCGTATTTCTTAACAACTTTAACCAATTTGGCAGTCTTATCTCTATCGAAAGCTTCCATCAATTTTTTCATTTTGATGGTGCGATCTTTATCGAGAGATTCCATAACTGATCCCAATTTAGCAGCATACACTTCATCCTGTTCAACCAATGCAGCTTCAACTGCAAGATCTACTTTAGCTTCCAAAGCTTCTTGGATAGCATTAACGGATTCGTCGGAAAGACCGAGACTTTTTTGAACGTCTTCAGAGAAAAGATTCTGTTTGTTTTTCTTCATAATATTATTTAGAGATTTGATATAACTTTTTTATGTTTTAGAACAAAGGTTTTTCAATTTCTTGAGAAATTTTCTCTTGAATCTTTTTATTGATGGTATCTTTCAAATATTTATGAGCTTTAGCATGGTCTTCAGTCATGATAGCTTCGATAAATTTGATGATAGATGCTGACTCGTTGAGTCCTTCGGGTTTTTTACGATCATAAGAACCTTTACCTTTTTTGGGTTTCTCAACTTTAGTTGCTGGTGCAGATCGTTTGCGGTCTTTCACTTTAGGTCCTTCAAAAACAGTTTTGCCACCTCCCTGTTTCATTTTTTTAGTCACAGATTGTTCATCTTCTTCTTTTTCAGTCTTGAGGAATTTTTTAATTTCTTTTTTCGGCATTTCTTTGGCTACTTTTTTAGCTTCACCTGATACACCCTTTTCTCCTTTTTTGGCTCCCATTACAGCACCAAAGAATTTTTTTTGTTTTTCTGTTTTAGATGGCATATTATTATTTAGATACTATTGATAAATTTTATGATTTGTTGACGAAGATAAGAATCAACATCACGCCTTGGAAGAGTTTTAATCGTTTGTTCAAAATTTTCATAGACTTCTTCAAAAGAACCGTCTTGCTCAATAACGAATGTTTTACTTTCCAGAATACCATTAACAAATGCTTTTGGATAAGACGGATCAGCAACAGCATCGATAGCTACCAAGTGCATGTTCTGAACCAAATTATAATCACGATTTTCCATCAATTGTCCTAATGCACGAGTGGACATACCAACTTTAACGCCATCATTGATAAGCGCACGGAGGATCTGACCAGTAGGTGTTGACAATACTTTTGCTTTACCAACAAAATAATCATTAACTTCAGTCAATTCTGTGACCAAATGGCAAGCTCTTTCCAGATTAACATCAGCACTGGTGGGGTGATTCAACTCACCCATCGCTCTACCTGGAAGAACCATCTCGTTGATATATCTTTGAACTTCAGTTCTTGTATCATCAAGTTTATACATTCTTTTATTTTTATTCACGCTATTGCAACCAATGAATGGTCCTTTAACGTAAAGATTGGATGTACTATTTCGATTGGATTGCTCTTCGATAACTTCAAAGTTATCAAACACATCAGGATTCTCTGCGATTAATTTAAGTTTCAACGCCATAATATTATTTATGTTTAATGTTTGTAAATTCTATCAATTTAATTCTTTTTCCGTAATAATAATAAAATCCATGCCATGCTTCTTCGCAAATTCTCTAGCAAACGACCATTTATCACAATTATTCTTCCATGTTACTTGCTCATAAAGCAGGTTAGATTTCTTTTTATTTTTAGTAGCCTTTGGTTCTTGGGTCTGTTTCCAAGGTTTAACCTCTATAAGATATTTTTTAATTTTATCGCCTTCTTTTATTTTTACGTAAGCATCGATAAAATATTTACGATTTTTCTTTTGAACACTGTCAAAATAAGGAATAGCAACTTCTTCGCTATTCCATTCCAGAACATTCGCATTATTATCAGCCCATCGAAATAATTTTAATTCTAAACCAGATCGATAAATTATATTATCCAATTTGCCAATATATTTGGAAGGATTTTTGGGAGCATAAAATCCTTGATAAAATTTACTATTACGTTTTGATAAGCCAAGACTACCCATTACACTATATCAACAGGCTCTTCAACAATAACTTCTGGCTCAGGAGCCACAATAATATTATCATAATCGAATACAGGCAATAAAGCCTGTAGCTCTTCCTGCGTCAATTCCTTCACATCTGGAAGTAATCCTGCTTCAAATGCTGCTATTAATCGCAGTGTCCAGAGTGCAGTATAAGCTTTACGACCATCTACCAGATCTGTTAAAGAAGCTGTTTCAGGAAATCTCAATGCTCTGAGTCTTGTGTGATCTGAGTCATCCCAACCTGCTGCAATTGTGTTATATGTTTGCAAGCCATCTTGTGCTTGTTCACCATACTGTTCTACGAGTTGAGGTAGTTGCTCAACAAGTGTAGCAGGAAAGGCAAATGTTTTGAATTCGTTTGAAAATGTCATATGTTTATTTAAGTTACTAATTATATATTTCAATACACCCACTGAAACAATCTATCTTCAAATAGTGTATTCCTCAATAAAGTTTCTATTGTTTTATAATCAGATTGTTGAAAAATATTGTTATTTATATGCATCAAAAATGAATTTATACCACCAGCCATATATGAAGAACTAGAACTTGATGTTAGCCCTGTAAGTGTTTGTGTTGTTGTGCTATAATTTAATCCGATTGTATTTGGGTTTGAAATGTAGGCTGTTGTAGCACCAGCAACGTTTCTGGAAAATCCAGTAAATGCTACGAAATCTCTGTTATTAAAAGTTCCTATGTTACCTCTAAAAGCGGTAGTACCCTTACCTACATCGAAATAATCAAACCAAGTAGTGTTAGTTGATACAGTTCCGATTAACCAGCCACCAGCATCGACATTGTGACCAATTAAACGTTGATTTGATGTAGAAAATAAACCACCGACACAACACATAGTGCCAGAAAAATTATTAGGCACATAAGTCAAACTTGTAAAATCGACACGAGTGGTTATACCATTCTGTGTCCATCCTAAAGCATTTGAAACAGACCCATTATAAACACCTAAACCTCCAAGACCGTATATAACATTACCTTTACCAGCATTATGAATGCTTCTCATAGGATAGCACACCATCGAATTCCATAGACCAATCTTTTTAATTTCAACGACAAACTTATTAATCTGCTTTAAATTTTCAGGTAAAATAGTAACTCCACTACCTGCCTTAACTCTAGCAGCATAAGCAATAGTATCTTTATCTAATCCATATGTTCTTGTTTTTGGCATATTACGGCAATCCTAATCCTTTCCCAATTGTTGTTTTTATTAAACGATACAAGCTAGCATCCTGTATATCTGAAACTAGACTATTTGTTAAAAATGCAAAAGAAGCTGTTAAGTTTAGAGGTGTATTATATCCTCCAAATCTTACAAAACTTGGAGTGGAGGTATTCCAATCGTTGCTCGCTGATCCCTGACTTACTTGATTGGTATTAAGCGTGAAACGACCTGTTGTACC
>JACCDX011385190.1_pt1 | contig 50101 bp, 51 predicted proteins | sample 7449681 | NCBI WGS metagenome assembly JACCDX01 (sample SAMN15323450, study PRJNA562643) | freshwater metagenome | isolation source: river surface water | place: USA:Blue River Watershed | collected 2017-08-18
ACCATGACCACTTGTGCATGGCTTTGCCCTTTTTAATGAAAAACAAGCAATCATGCTTGTTTTTATCCGTTTTCATAAATGAAAACGGCATTAAAAAGCCCGGAATACTCAAAATCCAGCCAATATATTTAAAATTAATAGTTATTAATTTTAAATACATTGGGTATTTTGAGTATATTAAGGAAAAGGAATAATGGCCATAACCATTGCGGTTTGTGCATTTCAGGCCGAACAAACCATTGCCCGTGCCCTGTTATCGGCACGCGATGCCAATGCCGATGAAATAATATTATTAGACCATGTAACCGATAATACAATCGCAATAGCCAAATCATTAGCCATAAAAAATTTGCGGATAATCCCCCAGCCACAACGCCTGTCATTAGGCGCGGCGCGCAATGAAATTTTGCGCCATATCCGCACCAGCCATACCATGTTTTTGGATGCCGATGATACCATAACCCCGGATTCGGTTAAGGTTTTTAACCAAAAATTGGGCGAGCAGAAAACCCCGATACTATATGGTGATTATAATATTATCACCCCCGAAAATCAGGTGCAACCCACCCATATACCCGCATTTTTGCATGGGGCCAATGGGGCCGGTTATGAATGGGAAAGGTCATGGGTTGCCACCGATACTTCATTTGTTGTTGACAGCAAAATTGCCCGCAAAATTGGGTTTAAAACTCATTCGGCCGAAAATTATTTTTTCAAATTGCGGGCCTTGGCCGGTGGGCATAAAATTGGCTATGCCAACCATATTACCTATAATTATTATCTGCATGGCAATGCCATGTCGGCCCGCCAAACCCAAATGCTTAACCAATATCATTATCAACTGGCCCGCCTATCCCCGCGTCACCTTGAAAATATTTTGGGGCAAACCAGCCTGCCGGCCCCATTACAGGGTTGGGTAAAGGCCAGCTTTGCCCTGTTACGCGGGCAATTTGCGCTATCGGCCCAATTATGCCAAAAAATATTACAAAAATATGCGGGGCAATGCCACGACATTATTCACCCGGGCTATCAATGCCCGCTTTACCAATTATGTGAATTTGTGATAATCAGTGCCCATTTGAAAATGGGTAACCCATTCGGGATAATTATCAAACCCGAATATTTATCCAGTCCCAACCCGGCCTTGATCAATAATTTGGGGGTTTATTTTCATTGGATGGGCGATAAAAAAATGGCCGTTGATTTATGGCAACGCGCCCAAGACCTAAAACCGCAATATCAGGATGCACAAAAAAATTTGCAAATCGGACGGGGTGATAATATTACACTCTTGCCTTTTCGTGCCCAATATTCTATTATAAGATAAACAAAGGAGGAAAAAATGTTAACCATTTACAGCGAAGACCATAAATTTCATAATAATTTGTCGGAATTATATGGGGGGCAAATTGTGCCCCCATTTGAAAAAATTGCGCGTATGGATTATATTATCAACCGCATTAACCATGTCAAATTGGGGGCAATTGAGGCCCCGCGCGATTTTGGCATGGAACCAGTGTTAAAAATTCACGACAACGGTTATATTGAATTTTTGTCCACCGCCTATTCAGAATGGAAAAAGGCCGGTTTTAAGGGCGAGGTTATCGCCAATGCCTGGCCGTCCAAATCGATGCATCAAGACCGTCGGCCCCGGCATATTGATGGGTTGGTTGCTTATTATGCATTGGCTTCCGAAACAGCAATTGGCGAGAATACCTACAAGGCGGTTGTTCAATCCAAAAATGTTGCATTAAGCGCAACATCGCACCTGATTAATGGGGCCAAATCCTGTTTTGCCCTATGCCGGCCCCCCGGCCATCATGCCACTTCGGACAAATATGGTGGTTATTGTTTCATAAATAATGCGGCGGTGGCCGCCCAATATTTGCGCGATTATGGCAATGCCAAACGCGTGGCCATATTGGATGTTGATTTTCACCATGGTAATGGCACACAGGATATATTTTATAAACGCAATGATGTTTATTATTTGTCTTTGCATGGCCACCCCGAATATGAATACCCCTATTTTCTGGGCTTTGCCGATGAATTGGGGGCCGGTGATGGGTTGGGTTATAATAAAAATTACCCAATGTTGCCCGGCACCAATTATGACGAATGGGGCAAAAATTTGCACGATTCGTTGGATATTATTGCCAAATATGACCCGCAATATCTTATCATATCGTTGGGGGTTGATGCGTTTGAAAAGGACCCGATTAGTTCGTTTAAATTGACCTCAACCAATTTTGCCCAAATGGGCGAGGCAATAGGCAAATTGAAAATACCAACCCTGTTTGTTATGGAGGGTGGATATGCCGTTGAGGAAGTGGGAATAAACACCGTCAATGTCTTAGAGGGTTTTTCCAAGCATTTTGGTTAAGATGACATATTTGGTTTTGGCCGGCACAGCCGAGGGTTATGACCATGCCATGCAATTGGCACAGGCCCAACCGGATAGCCAGATAATTTACAGCTTGGCCGGCCAAAGCCCCAACCCCAAAATCCCACCCGCTGCAAATATACAAATGCGTTCGGGTGGTTTTGGCGGGGTGGCCGGCCTGTATCAATTTATTATTAACCAAGGCATACAGGCGGTCATTGTTCACCTGCACCCATTTGCCCGCACCATGTTGGCCAATGTGCAACAGGTGCAATTGCTTTGCCCAAATATTATTTTTGAATATCACCAACGACCGGGTTGGGGCCTAAGCCAATTTCAAGCGACCATGGACGATATTATTATCACCATTAACCAATGCCGTGGGCGGGTTTTATGCGCATTGGGAAGTCAGCACTTGCCATTAATTGCCCCTTATATTACCCAGCAAAATTGTTGGTTGCGGGCCCTGAAACCCCCTACCCAACCGCACCCATTCGCCCAAATTATCCTTAGCCCCCCATTAGATTATGCCGGTGAAAAACAATTTTTACGCGCTAACGCCATTGCCCTGTTGGTGGCCCGCGATAGTGGTGGTGAAAAATCGTTCCAAAAAATACAGGCGGCTATGGATTTGGGTATTGATATTCGCTTAATCGCCCGCTAATAATAACCAAATTTAACCAAAAAATACTTGTTATTTATGGTGCAATTTGTTAATTGGATATTATGAATCGGATAGCAACAATATTTATAGATGGGCAGGCGGGCACAACCGGCCTGCAAATTACTGAACGTTTGCGCAAATTTTCGGGTATTCAGCTTATTGAATTAACCAATGGCGAACGCAAAGACGATAATATACGCAATGATGCCCTAAATTCATGTGATATTGCCATTTTATGCCTGCCCGATGACGAGGCAAAAAAGGCTGTGGCCATGGTGGCCAACCCGGCCGTGAAAATATTGGATGCATCATCGGCCCACCGCACCGCCTTTGGTTGGGTTTATGGCCTGCCCGAATATAATGACCAACAGGCCGATATGATAGCCACCGCCAAACGGGTCAGCAACCCGGGTTGTTACCCCACCGGTGCCATTTTGCTGTTGGCCCCATTGGTGCGTGCCGGCATAGTGCCCGAGGATTACCCCATAGTGGTGCATGGGTCATCAGGTTATTCGGGCGGGGGCAAGGGTTTGATTGCCCGTTACGAGGATAAAGATAACCCAAATTCCATTCATACCGCCCTGCGTTATTATGGGTTGGGTTTAAACCATAAACATTTACCGGAAATGCAGGATTATTGCCTGCTAAAATACCCGCCCCTGTTTGTGCCAATGGTGGCACCGGCCTATAATGGTATGGTTATTACTATTGGCCTGCATTTATCGGCCTGTGGTGCCGGGGCCACTATTAATAAAATACACGAAATTTACCAAAAACAATATGGGCAATGCCCGCGTATCCATTTGGCCGAACGGGCCTTTATGCCCGAGGAATCATCGTTAAATTTGGAGGAAATGGCCCATACCGATGATATAGAATTATTCGTTTTTACCGATAAATCCGAAGACCATGCCTTATTGGTTGCCCGTTATGACAATTTGGGCAAGGGGGCGGCCGGTGCATCCATACAAAATCTCAACATCATGCTAAGGAGTATATTATGAGCCTACAACGAAACGATTTAATTTGCCAACAGGCCTTTATTGGCGGTCAATGGGTTAACACCCCCAAACAATTTGCGGTGAATAACCCGGCCAGCGGTGAAAAAATTACCGAAGTTGCCGATTGTGGCAAAGCCGAGATAGAACAGGCGATAATGGCCGCACAGGAACCACAAAAATTATGGGCCCAATATACCGGCAAGGAACGGGCGGTTTTGGTGCGCGCTTGGGCCAATAAAATTATGGAACACCAAGCTGATATGGCCAAAATTTTAACCATGGAAAATGGTAAACCACTGGCCGAAGCCATGGGCGAGGTGGCGATTGGTTGCCAATATATTGAATGGTTTGCCGAGGAAGCCAAACGTGTTTATGGCGAAACCATTCCCGGCCATATGCGGGACAAACGATTATTGGTAATAAAACAACCCATTGGCGTGGTTTGTGCGGTAACCCCGTGGAATTTCCCGCATTCCATGATATCACGCAAGGCCGGGGCGGCATTAGCGGCCGGTTGTGCCATTATTATTAAACCAGCCCAACATACGCCTCTGTCGGCCTTGGCCATGGCCAAATTGGCTGACGAGGCCGGCATACCCAAGGGCTTGATTTCGGTTGTAACCTGCCATGACCCCAAGGAAGTGGGCGAGGTGATGACCACCCACCCCAAGGTGCAGAAATTTTCATTCACCGGTTCCACCGCGGTTGGCAAAATGTTAATGGCCCAATGCACCGGCACGGTTAAAAAATACAGCATGGAATTGGGCGGTAATGCCCCATTTATTGTGTTTGATGATGCCGATTTGGACAAGGCGGTTGAAGGGGCAATGATTTCCAAATTCCGCAATGCCGGCCAAACCTGTGTTTGTGCCAACCGCCTGTATGTGCAGGCCGGGGTCTATGACGCATTTATTGGCAAATTAAAAACCGCCATTGAAAAATTGGTGGTGGGTAATGGTTTAGACAATGGGGTCACCCAAGGCCCATTAATTGACAGCAAGGCCATGGATAAGGTGAAACGCCTGTTAAAAAATGCCACCGACAAGGGTGCCAAAGTAGTAACCGGTGGTAAACCCCACCCACGCGGGGGCAATTTTTTTGAACCCACCTTATTGATTGACATGAAAAAGGAAATGGATATTTCGTTGCAGGAAATTTTTGGCCCATTATGTGCGGTTTATAAATTTGAACACGACGAGGAAGCCATTGCCTTGGCCAATGATACACAATTTGGTTTGGCCAGTTATTTTTATGCCAAGGATTTAAGCCGTATTTTCAAAACCGCGGAATCATTAGAAACCGGCATGGTTGGGGTGAATACCGGCCTGATGACCACCGAGGTTGCCCCCTTTGGCGGTATAAAGGAATCAGGCGTGGGCAAGGAGGGCGCGCACCAAGGGATAGACGAATATTTGATTGAAAAATATATTTGTTTGTCCATTTAATGCCATAATAACATGACCAAAATCACCATTGCATCAATCATAAACGCCCCCGTGGCCAAGGTATGGGAATATTATACCAACCCATTGCATATTATACATTGGAATAATGCAAGCCCTGATTGGCATACACCACAGGCCAAAAATGACCTGCGGGTTGGGGGGCGGTTTGTTTATACCATGGCGGCGCGTGATGGAAGTATGGAATTTGATTTTGAAGGGGTTTATGACCACATAACCCCCCATAAATTGATAGAATATAGCATTATTGATGGGCGCAAAGTGATGGTGCAATTTGCTTTAATGGGTGATAATGTGCATATAAATATAGAATTTGAAGCCGAAACCACCCATACATTGGAACAGCAACAACAGGGTTGGCAGGCGATTTTGGATAATTTTAAACTTTATTGTGAAAATAATTGATTAAATATGATTCCAAATTCACCAGTTAACAAATAGTGTACCGATTATAAAAAACAGCAAAACAGACAAGAAAAATGAAAAATAAATATTGGATAATGACCTTCTTCCTCAGCTTTATATGGGGCCTGTCGTTTATTTTTAATAAAATTTTATTGCCCAATTGGAGCATCTGGTTTATTGTTTTTGCCCGTTGTTTATTTGGGTTTTTGGCCATATTTGCCTTTGTTAAACTGTCACGCGGGGTGATGGATTTGCAAAAATATTGGCATCATGGTTTGGTAATGGGGCTTTCGGCCAATGTGGTGCCGTTTGTCGCCATTGTCTATGGGCAAAAATTTATTCCGGCCGGTTTGGCATCAATTATTAATGCCTGCACCCCCTTTACCACTTGGGCGGTAATGTTGATATTTTCCAGCGAGGAAAAAATAGTAACCCACCGCTTGGTCGGTATGATTTTGGGTATTTTGGGGGTCATAACCCTGATTGGTTGGGAGGTTTTATTAGGCAATTTTGCATCGGTGGGTGGAATGGCATTGGTGTTTTTGGCCACCTGTTGTTATGCCACACAGGGTTATTATGCGCGCCGCAATTTGCAAAATATGCCCCCCAAAAATATTGCCACGGTGCAATTGTTTTTTTCAAGTTTGATAATGTTTTTATTGGTTTTATGTTTTGATAACCCATTACAATATTTGGACCTGCCCAGCGAAATTTTATGGCGTGATTTGGCCATTTTTATAATATTTGGTTCGTTCAGCACCGGTATTGCCTATTTATTATATTTTAATATTGTTGCCAATGCCGGTGCGGTTAATGCGGCATTGGTTACCATGTTGGTGCCGGTTACCGCCATTTTATTGGCGATATTTTATTTGCAGGAGGAATTGCATTTGAATCATTTTTTGGGTATTTTTATTATATTCACCGGCCTGATTGGTTATGACGGCCGATTAATCAAGAAATTAATGCCATGAAAAACTTTATTTTGGCCTCGGCATCCCCCCGGCGGGTGGAATTATTGCACCAGATGGGGGTGCAAAATTTTGACATAATACCCGCCAATATAGACGAAACCCCATTAAAGTGCGAGGAACCACGCGATTATGTACGCCGTATTGCCCGCGCCAAGGCCGAACATATTGCCCAAAGCCAGCAATTACCCATTTTATCGGCCGATACTATTGTGGTTAAGGGCCGACAAATATTGGGCAAACCCACCACCCCCGAAGATGCTAAAAATATGTTGCAAAAATTATCGGGGTGCCGGCACCGCGTATATAGTGCGGTGGTGTTATGGGTTGGCGATAATAAATACAAATTGCGCCTGGTGGAGACACGGGTCAAATTTGCCCGTTTAAGCGATAAGGATATAGAAAATTATATTGCCAGCAACGAATGGCAGGGCAAGGCCGGTGGCTATGCCATTCAGGGCCTGGCCGGGGCCTTTGTTGAATGGGTTAATGGGTCATACAGCAATATTGTTGGCCTGCCCCTGCGTGAAACACGCAATTTATTATTATCGGAACAATTGATAATTCAATAAAATTTTATCTAATAGCTTGGTTGCTTATTTATATTTTTGCGGTGATGATATATATCTTTATCAAGGAAACCAGATAAGGAAAGCACCATGACCGAAACCACTATTTTCACCGCCAATGATATTTTAAGTATTAATGCATCGCGCCCAATTAACCATAATAATGTGGGGGGTGACCGCGCCGAGGCTGATTACCGCGCGACTTTGGTTGACCCCAACAAAGTTTTTTATGATAATGAAACACGTTATTGGTATCAGGGGGGCAAGTCATATAATAAAATGGAATTTATGAAGGCGGCATATAATAATATTGTGCAAAATTTGCAGGTGCAAATTGCCACTTCTTCGGCCAATTTGAACCGCAAAATAGAGGAATCCAAAAATAACCCCAACAGCAATGCGATTTCGGATATTACCACCGATAGCCAGGCCTTTACCGCCCTGCATAACCAATATAATACAATAGTTGAGGCGTTTAAAGGGTTTTTAGACCAATTTAAACGTGAAACCGAACAAGTAACAAATATGTTGCGTTAATGACCAATATTATCATCAACCCACATAATAACCCATTGGTCATGCAGAATGGTTGGCAGGATACAATTAACCAATTGGCGATTGGATATAACCAAAATTACCCGAACACGGTGGTTTTTGATAGCCGCGCCAATATGACATTTTACCAAGGCAAGGGTTATGTATTGGCCGATTTTGTCGGTATAACCCTGCAAAAGGCATCAAAATTATGCCAAAGCAAGGTGTTTGACATTACCGAAACATTGCAACAAATGGCCAAAAAGCGCGAGGCAATAGCCCAATTTCGTGATAATATACGCGCGGTTTCGCAATATGCCACCGACCAATATAATGCCAATAAAAACAATACCAGCATTGATATGAATGAAAAATTAACCATCACCGGTAGTGCCTTTTTTACCAATAAATCCTTGGCCGATTACGCCACCCACTTTCAAGGAATATATGGTTATGACCCGTTTGATAAGTTCAAATTTGGTGACTACCCGACATCATTGCGTATTGTCAGTCAAGATGATAATAAATCGTCCAATGATTTTGATAATTTTTCAACCATGGCCGCCAACGAGGATTCCAACATCGCCCAAGATATTCGCGCGCTTAATTTTGATATTAAACGGCTGGCCGAACAGGCAACCAACCTTGACAAGGGGGCGCGCAAAGCCATTACATCATCTATGGCTTCGGCCAATAAAATGGCCGGTGGTAATTCATAATGCTGGTTATAATGCCCTGATAAAGCCATTTATGGGGTATATGTGGTGCCAATTACAATGGGTTATTATTAATGTTTTTTGAATAATATGATATGGTTGTGAACCTTAATTTTACCACAAACGATAAAAAAATAAAATTATTTAACGGTTATACGGCGTTGTTCGCTGAATAAGGCCGGAAAATGCGGTATGTGGTTTTTGTCGGTCAATAATATTTGTATGGTATGTTGACCCGGGGGCAAAGTTAATTCATATTCCAATTCGCCATTGCTCAAATGTATATCTTTTGGTATTAATTGGGGTCCGGGTTTAAAAGCATCATCACCCTTTATCATGGTGGCAATGTCGGGGCGGTCATATAAAATATGAAAATGTGCGGCACCCTTGCTTTTGGTTGAACCAATTTCAATATTTTCGGCTTCAAATTTGAAAATTATGGGGTTGGAATATGACCCATTATTTTTGGGTTCTGACCAACTTATTTTGGCACCGGGCGGTAATTTTGTGCGTTGGGCCTGTGCATTTTCAATGCCAACGAACAGCATTACACATATACCAACAAATGCCAAAATATTTTTAATCAATGCTACACCTATTTTATTTGAATTTTTATGCGTTCGGATTGCACAACCGGATATTGGGCAATATGGTTATGGTCGCCCAATACCAATTGCAAATAATATGTGCCCGGGGGCAAACGAAGCGAATATTTAAATGAACCATCGCCCAAATGTATATCATCTACATCAAAAATGGGTGGTTGCACCTTGGGGCCGTCCTTTTTAATTTTGCTTTGATAATCGGGTTTATTAATTAAAATATGAAAATGCGCCTTGTTTTTAACTTCCTTGGGGCCAATTTCAATATTTTCCGAATTAAATTGCAATTTTACCTCGGCACCGGTTAACGGGTCATCGGCGTCAACAAAACTTCCATCTAATGGAAATTCCCAATAAATGCGTGCGCCCTTTGGTGATAATGTGCGGTTATATTCCTGTGCGGTGGCTTGTTGCACCCCAATAAATATAGCCAGTAAAAATAATATGTATTTAATCATATTTCCCTCATAATATTCAAACATTAATGAAATGGCATTTTAAAGTCAAGATATTATTTTAAATTTACCAAGGTTATTTTAAATAGCGCAATGTAGGGGAGCCAGAATTATCAGCGCAAAATTTGAATATAAATATATTGAAATGCAACGAATCTTTTTTATAATGAACGCATGATAATATTCATAAACAGGCCACCGGCCAAATAACACAAATATATACAGAAACGAGCGATTATGAATTTACAAGGTCAAAAAATAGCCCCCAAAAAACCCAATAGCTTAGTGATTATTATGCATGGCTATGGTGCCAATGGTGATGATTTGCTATCTTTGGCCCATCAATGGGCCCAAACATTGCCAGCAACCCATTTTTTTTGCCCCAATGCCCCAACCCGCCTGCCCCCCTTTGGTTTTCAATGGTTTGCCATTGATAATATTATTACCGAGGATGCCATGGCCGATGGTTGCGCCAGTATAGCCCCCCAATTATCTGATTATTTTACACAATATTGCCAAAATTTGGGGGTTCCGCTGAATAAATTGGTATTATGCGGTTTTTCACAGGGGTGCATGTTAGCCCATTATTGTGGTTACCGCATGGCCGGGCCGATTGGCGGGGTTTTGGGTTATTCGGGCGGGGCCCCGGGGGTCGGCCGTTTAACCGACAATCAAACGGCAATCCATCGTCAGACACCTTATATTTTGTATCACGGGGCCGATGATTCGGTGGTCAGCCCCTTATTGGCGCAAAAATCGCACGCAATTTATCAAAATTATGGCATAAATGGCGAATTTATGCTTGAAAATGGCCTTGCCCATGGTATAAGTGCCGATGGGGTGGCCTTGGGCACCCAATTTTTGCACAAAATATTCACGAAAGATTCAAGATGAAAGAAAAAATAGCGGTTATTGGTTTGGGTTATGTTGGTCTGCCCGTGGCATTGGCCCTGGCCGAACATTTTGAGGTGGTGGGGTTTGATATAAAGAAAGAACGCATTGCCGAATTACAGGCCGGCAAAGACAGTACCCACGAGGTTGAAGCAGATGATTTGCAAAAATCAACCATCAAATTTAGCCTGAACCCGAATGATTTAACCGGTTGCACCATGTTTATTGTAACCGTGCCCACCCCAATTGACCAATCCAACCGCCCCGATTTACGCCCGTTGGAGGGGGCATCCAAAACGATTGCCCCATATTTAACCCGTGGGGCTTTGGTGGTGTATGAATCCACCGTATACCCCGGTGTAACCGAGGAATATTGCGCTCCCATTTTAGAAAAATTAAGCAATGGATTGCAATATTTAACCGATTTTAATGTGGGTTATAGCCCCGAACGCATCAACCCCGGCGACAAACAAAGGCGGTTGGCGAATATTACCAAAATTATTGCCGGTGATTCGCCCGAATCTTTGGCCCGCATGAATGAAGTTTATGGCAAAATTATAACGGCCGGCCTTTACCATGCCCGCACCATTAAAATTGCCGAGGCGGCCAAGGTGATAGAAAACACCCAACGCGATATAAATATTGCCCTGATAAATGAATTGGCAATTATTTTTGATAAATTGGACATACCCACGCGTGAGGTTTTGGAAGCCGCCAAAACCAAATGGAATTGGCGCGATTACACACCCGGGTTGGTGGGTGGGCATTGTATAGGGGTAGACCCATATTATTTGACCAATATTGCCGAACGCCATGGGGTGCACCCAAAATTTATTTTGGCCGGGCGCGAAATTAATGAATCTATGCCCAAATTTGTGGCGCAAAAGGCGATAAAATTGTTAAAACAATCGGGCCGGCATATTAATGGGGCCAAATTTGTGGTTTGGGGTATTACATTCAAGGAAAATGTGCCCGATTGCCGTAACAGCAAAGTTCCCGATATTATTATGGAATTAGAGGAATTTGGGTGCAATACCATTGCAAATGACCCGTTGGCCAACCATGACGAGGTTTTGCATGAATATAATATTGCCCTGAAACAATATAATGAATGCCAAAATGCCGATGTGTTAATTATTGCCGTGGCCCATGATGATTATAAAAGCCAAGATTTAAGCAAGTTTTTAAAAAAAGGCGGGGTTTTGATTGATGTTAAATCGCTTTTAAACCGCGATGATTGCACGGATTATAACTATTGGAGCCTGTAAAATTGGTTCATTTATAGTAAAAATACCAAATAAGTTAAAATTAATACCGTTAATTTTAAACTTATTTGCTGGATTTTTACTATCACGGGGGGATTGCAAGGGGGGTGAAAATGGCGGTTGCGTTAGCAGAGCAGATTTTCACCCCCCTTTAACTTAAATGGGTTTGTAATGGTTTTAATTTTAAACTTATTTAATATTCCCAGTATAAATAAAAACCAAACAAATTTAAGTAAAAACAAGTAAATAGGCACGAAAATTGAATATATAGTGGCATGTTACGTCAAATTGCCAGTATACTTATTTTAATTTTTGTATTTTTCCCGCATAATCTTTATGCGCAATACAGCGCGGGGGCCAACCAACCACCCCCGGCGCAACCGGTTGACAAATATAAAAGTTATGTTGATGAACGCAAATTAAATGTCTATCGTTCTTACGGCTTTCGCGATTGGTATACCGAACTTTCGTTGGGCTATGTCGTAACCCCCAAAATTAAAATGAAAATTCAGGGGCGTGACACCAGTTTAAAACAAAGTAATGGTATAAATTTGAATATTCAGGGTGGTTTTCATATAAATCGCTGGTTTTCATTTGGCCTTTCGGCCGATTTGCAACGTTCCGCCGCCACCGTTGTGCCCGATAATTTAACCGATAAAGTCGGCAATTTGGACACACAAAGATTTTCCATGGGGCCGGTGTTAACATTTTGGCCGGTGGGTTCGGACCAAAAAATATACCTGCCATATATAGGTTTAGGGTTGGGGCAACAATTTGCCAAATCAACATTTGGCCCCAACCCGGGTAATGGTTTTAACATTGAAACATTTGGCCAAAGCGGCCTGATGATGAAAATGCAATGGGGTATTGATTTCTCACTTGATTCCTCTATGCGGGTGGGTATGCGCCACGAACACCAATTTTTGGATATTTTGAATGATTCCAAAAACCAAATTGATATTTTCTCCATTCATGCCGGGGCCGATTTTTGATGAATTTGTTATTTCGTAATATTAATGAAAATGACTGGAACGACGTAAAAAATATCTATCAAAATGGAATAGACACCGGCCATGCCACTTTTCAAACATCTGCCCCGGAAAATTACCCGCAATTTATGGAATCGCGTGGGGCAAATTCTACAATAATCGCATTGATAAATAATGTTACCATTGGTTGGGCTTCGGTATCACCCATATCAAATCGTTGTGTTTATAGCGGGCTAGGTGAGGTAAGTATTTATATGAATAACGATTATAAAGGTTTGGGCTATGGGTTTCAATTATTACAATATATATGCAATTTAAGCGAGGATAATGGTTTTTGGTCATTAACGGCCCGCATATTCCCTGAAAATACGGCTTCTGTCGCTATTCATAGCAAATGTGGGTTTCGCGTAATTGGAACCGAAGAAAAAATAGGCAAACATAAAGGTTTATGGCGTGATACATTATATTTACAAAGGCGTTCAACATTAGCACAATATTTATAAATAAAATTATATCCCATAACTTGACTTTGGGGCAAATAATGCTTATTTTTAATTACATAAACAAAACAACAAGGAATATAATATGAATAATAACCCATTCACCGGCACGGCCGATATTTATTTTGAAAAATTGCAACGGGTTATTACCGCAGTTGACCGCCCCGCATTTGATAATGGGGTCAATTTGGTTTATGACGCATGGCAACGCGGTTCGCAAATTATTACCCTCGGCAATGGCGGTTCATCATTAACCGCCCTGCATTTTATTAACGATTGGAATAAATCAATATTCATGCATGGCAATGGCAAGCCATTTTTGGGCCGTTCCTTGGTTGATAATATTGGCCTGTTAATGTCATATGCTAACGATATTTCGTTCCAAGATGTTTTTATTGAACAATGCAAAAATATCCTCCGCCCGAATGATTTGGTCATTGCCATTTCCGGTTCGGGTAATTCCGAAAATGTCATTCGCGCAGTTGATTATGCCAATGAACATGGGGCCATCACCCTTGGCCTGTGCGGTTACCGCGGTGGCAAATTGAAACAAAAGGCCCAACATGTTATTTGGATAGATGCCGATGATATGCAATTGTCTGAGGACCTTCATGCGATATACGGCCATATAGTCATGCAAAAACTCTGCAACTACTTGTAAAAACCCTGATTTTACGCCATCTAATCGGTTAGTAAAAATTTTTGGAACGCATTGACACTCTGGTCAACTTGCCTTCCAAAAATTTTTACTGCCCTCTATCTGGCGCAAACTGAGGGTTTTTACTTGCTAAGGATTAGCCTGATTTTGACCTATCTAATCGGTTTCTTTTGTCTGATTTAAAGCCGTTTGCAACGCACCTACCAATTTAAAGACATTCCGGTTCTAATTTTTTTCTGCCCTCTATTTGGCGCAAACTGAGGCATTTAATATACATAGATACCCTGATTTACCGCCATCACATCGGTTTGCAGGTGGCATTTTTGGTAATTTTTGCCAATTAAATTCCTCCATCTCCCCCTACCCCCTCACAATCAAAAAATGTTTTTTCTTGCCAAAGGATAATTTGCCCTGCCCGTCCGGCATGTCGCTTTCGTTTATTTGTTTGGTAATGTCGTCAATAATTTGGTCGTTCCATTTTATAGCACCGCCCTGTATTTGCCGGCGGGCATCGGAATTGGATGCGCATAAACCGCATTCCACCAATAATTGCACCATGCTGGTTGGGACTTGGGCAATGGTATGTTTGGGCATATCGCCCGCCATTTTGCCCTGTTCAAACACTTCAAATGCGGTTTTGTGGCATTGCTCGGCTATCTCTTGGCCGTGCACCATGGCGGTGGTAAGGTTGGCCAATATTATTTTGGCCTCGTTAATTTCTTGGCCGGCCAATTGTTCCAATTTGGCAATTTCGCTTAATGACAATTTGGTAAAAATGCGCAAAAAACGCCCCACATCGGCATCTTCGCAATTGCGCCAATATTGCCAATAATTATAGGGGCTTAACATATCGGGGTTTAACCACACCGCCCCATTGGCCGATTTGCCCATTTTGGCCCCCGATGAAGTGGTTAATAACGGGGTGGTTACCCCAAATAATTGGGTGCCGTCTAATTTATGGGTTAATTCAATACCGCTGACAATATTGCCCCATTGGTCCGAACCACCCATTTGCAGGCGCGCCCCATAACGTAGGTGCAATTCGTAAAAATCGTAAGCCTGTAACACCATATAATTAAATTCCAAAAAACTTAAATGGCTTTCGCGTTCCAATCGCAACTTAACCGAATCCATTTGAATCATGCGGTTGACCGATAAATGTTGGCCAACTTGGCGCAAAAAATCAATATAATTAAGGCCCATCAACCAATTGGCGTTATTTTCCATCACCGCAGAGGTTTCGCCATGGCCAAATTGCAAAAATTTGGCAAAAATCTTTTTTATGCCGGCTATATTTTCGTTAATGGTCTCGGGGGTTATAATCTTGCGGGCCTCGTCCTTGCCCGATGGGTCGCCCACCATGGTGGTGCCCCCGCCCATTAACACAATGGGTTTATGCCCGCATTGTTGAAAATGGTGCAATAACATAATCGGCAATAAACTGCCAACATGCAGAGACTGCGCCGTGGCATCAAAGCCAATATAACAGGGCACACCGCGTTTTTGCGCCAACAAAATATCCAATTGTTCCATATTGGTGCATTGGTGCATTAAACCGCGTTCGGTTATTATATTGCAAAATTCTGATTTATATTTGGCCATTTTTCACCTCTTTTATTTTATACCTATTCTTATACAACTTAATTATCATTTTCAATTTTTTTATTGCTATATTTTTTGAAAAACAAACCCCGCATTTTTTTATGCGGGGTTTGCCAATTTTTTACAAAAACATCAAAAATTACTTAGATGGTTTTGGGTCGGTACCCACATCTTGGTAAAAATTCGGGGCATATTTTTTGGAATATTCCCAGAAATTATAACCATCGGTTTTGGAATTATCGCCCTTGGCATCAAAGGCAACTTCACCAACCACGGTTTTATAGGTATTTTTACGCAAATGGTCTTCCACCTTTTTGGGGTCAGCCGAACCAACAGCCTTAACCGCCTGTGCCCATAATTGAATGGTGGCGTAGGTGTTCAGAGTATAACCCTCGGGGTCATAACCAGCGGCTTTGAAATCAGCCACAACTTTGGCGGCATCGGGGTTACGGCGTTGATCGGGGTCAAAGGAGACCAAAACACCCTCGGCAGTTTCGCCGGCGGTGGTCCAAAATTCCTTAGAAACCACGGCATCACCCGACACAACCTGAACTTTTTTCAGGCCCTGTGCATCCATCTGACGCACAATCAAGCCCAATTCGGGGTGATAACCACCATAATAAAAGGCATCGGGGCTTAACGATTTTAATTTGGTTACGAAAGCGGTATAATCTTTCTCGCCGGGGTTAACGGTTTCACGGGCGGTAACGCTACCACCAGCGGCCTTAAATGCCTTTTCCATTTCATCGGCCAGGCCCTTACCATATGCGGTTTTGTCGTCAGCAATAACAACCTTTTTGCCCTTGAAATTTTTGGCTATCCATTTGCCGGCAAACGAACCTTGTTGGTCGTCACGGCCACAAACGCGGAATACGTTTTTCAAACCGCGTTCGGTGAATTTGGGGTTGGTTGATGCCGGGGTAATTTGTAAAATCCCTTCTTCGGCATAAACCTCGGAAGCGGGAATTGACGAACCAGAACAGAAGTGGCCGGCGACAAACACCACCTTTTCCTGTTTCATTTTATTGGCCACGGCCACGGCTTCCTTGGGGTCGCAACGGTCATCGCCCAATAATAATTGAACCTTTTGGCCCAACAAACCGCCTTGGTCGTTAATATGTTTAACGGCCAATTCGGCACCGCGCTTCATTTGTTCACCATATGACGCCAAATCGCCGGTTAACGGACCATTGGTGGCAATTTTAATTTGGGCAAAGGCCAAAGATGATAAACAGGTTGTTGCCAAAAGTGCAACTGCAAATGATTTTTTATTCATATATTCCTCCATTTTCATATAATTGAATAACATTGCCTTAATATTATCAATATTTAAATATAAAGCAACAATTTTTTTTATACCAATATACCCCCATTTTTTTAAGTAAGCATAATGCAATTTTTTAAGTAAGGAAAAATTTATTTATGTATAAAATATTGATTTTTATGTATTTTATTAAAATGCATTTTAAGTAATACCATATTGACATTTTAAGTAAATTATCATATTATATATCAATGACAAAAGAGCTACCCATTGATATTATTATTCCCGTGCCGGCATGGAACAGCAATATACCCAGTATTATTTTGCAATTAGAGGGTTTGCGCCACCATAATTTGATTGGGACAACCCCAATGAGCATTTTTATACAATTAAAGGATATATTCCAGCTGATGGAAACTCTTGCTTCGGCACGCATAGAGGGAAATAACACAACAATATCCGAAGCCATTGAATTGCATTTGACACCACCCAATAACCCCACCGAAAAATGGAATGAAATACATAATTTGCAATTGGCCATGCAATATATTGAACAAACCCACCAACCCCATTTGCCCATAACCAAGTCATTTATATTTCAATTGCACCAATTGGTAACCCAAAATTTGCATAATGAGGGTTCCAAGTTTATGGGCCAATTGCGCAAAACCAATGTTAAAATCGCCAAATCTTGGCATGTTCCACCCGATTATATTGTTTTAAACGATTATTTTGATAAATTTATTGAATTTATAAACCAGCCGGTTACCCCACAAAATAATTTGTTAAAATTGGCGGTTGCTCACCATCGCTTCATGTATATTCACCCGTTTGATAATGGGAATGGCCGGGTTGGCCGGTTATTAAATTATGCATTATTGTTAAAAATGGGTTATGAACGCCAAGGGTCATTGAATATTTTTAATCCGTCAGCCCTGTTTTTTGCCAGCCGTGAAAAATATTATGAAAAATTATCACAGGCCGATACATTAGAAAATGATAATATTTTACAATGGTGTGAATATTTTTTGGGTGGGTTAAACCATGAAATGACCAAAATTACCAATTTTTTAAACCGCAACCATATTAACACATTATTAAATGACATAATGCACGATTCCATGCAAAAAAATTACATTAATAACGAAGAATATGATTTTTTATTATATGTCATTAAGGAAAAACCCAATATGGAGGTTAAATCTAGCGAATTGGACGAATTTGGTTTTAAAAAATCAGCCGAAAAATCGTATTTTATTAAAAAATTGCGTGATAAAAAAATACTTACACCAACCACCCCCAATGGGCGCATTTATCAATTAGATTTATTTAATAGCATATTATTAAGAAGTGCAATACAGATTTTGCGTCAATATAATATTATTGACCCATCATTAGATTCATAAAATTAATTAATGCATTTTGGGGAAGGGGCCAGTGCCCTCCTCGTCTATTAATGCCCCCTTCATAAAACGTTGCAATGTATGTTGGGCATTTTGCGGGTGGGGTTCGTTTTTGGCAATGGTATGGGCAAAACAAAAACCCGAACCGGGAATGGCCTTGAACCCGCCATAACACCAACCGGTATTCAAATATAACCCCTTGACATCGGTGGTGCTAATAATTGGCGAGCCGTCCATAGACATATCCATCACCCCGCCCCAATTGCGCAATAATTTCACCCGCGAAATAGAGGGAATCATGGTTAAAATGGATTGGCAAACCTGTTCCCATACCGGGAAATTACCGCGTTGGGCGTAGGAATTATATTTGTCCAAATCACCGCCAAACACCAAACCACCCTTGTCAGATTGGCTTATATACACATGGCCAGCGGCGTAGGTAATAACATGGTGAATTTTGGGTTTAATAGATTCAGTGACAAAAGCCTGTAAAATATGCGATTCAATCGGCAGGCGCAGGCCGGCCTTGTTGGTTAAGGTGCTGACATTACCGGCCATGCACAGGGCAATTTTTTTGGCATATACCTTGCCCTTGGTGGTTTCCACCCCAATAACGCCTGATTTATTATCGTTCCAAATAAAATCCAATACCTCGCAATGTTCGCAAATATCCACCCCCAATTGCGATGCCTTGCGGGCATAGCCCCATGCCACAGCATCATGGCGGGCGGTGCCCCCGCGCGGTTGAAATAACCCGCCATAAATCGGGAAGCGCGCATTTAAAGAAAAATCCAGCAATGGGAACATGCGTCTTAAATCGGAATTTTGCAACAACACCGCATCAATACCATTCAGGCGCATGGCATTGCCCCGGCGGGCGGCTATGTCCAATTCGGCCGGGCTGTGCACCAAATTACAGACACCGCGTTGCGAAAACATAACATTATAATTCAAATCGGCATCCAATTTTTCCCATAATTTCATTGATAATTCGTAAAATTGGGTATTGCCGTCCTGGCCATAATTGGAACGAACAATGGTGGTATTGCGCCCAACACTGCCCAGACCAATCCCCCCCTTTTCCAATACCGCAACATTATGTATATTATGTTCCTTGGCCAAATAATAAGCGGTGGATAAACCATGCCCGCCCCCACCAATCACCACCACATCATATTCATGTTTGGGTTCCATTTTTTCCCAGGCCTCGGCCCAATGGCTGTTATTATTGGCGGCACCGCGCAATAATGAAAAAATATTATATTTGCTAAATTCGCGCCGCATTATGCTATTTCCTTACAAAATTCCTGTATGTCAGCCAAATTACCCAACGAACGCACTGAAACATCGGGGGCAATTTTGCCAACCAAGCCATTTAATATTTTGCCATGGCCAATTTCAACAAAATGGGTAAAGCCATCGGCCACCATTTGCGCGATAGATTCACGAAAGCGCACCACCCCACAAATTTGGTCAACCAAATTTTGCCGTATTTGGTTATAATCGGTGGTGGGTTTGGCGGTAAAATTGGCATAAATTGGCAATATGGCTTCCTGTATATCGGTTTGGGCCAGAGCTTCGGCCATGGCCAATTCGGCCGGCTTCATCATAATACAATGAAACGGGGCCGAAACCGGCAGGGAGATAACCCGCTTAATTCCAAATTCCTTGGCCATTTCGCTGGCCTTGGCAATGGCCGATAATTGACCTGAAATTACCACTTGGCCCGGGGCATTATCATTGGCCGGGCTAAGGATAAAGCCCAATTTTTGCACCGCAGTGCATAATTCGCTGGCGGTTTGCCATTCGGCCCCCAACAGGGCGGCCATACCACCCTGTCCGGCCGGCACCGCCGATTGCATGGCCCGCCCACGCAAATTTAATAATTTGGCACATTGCCCAATATCCAACGAACCGCTGGCGGCCAAGGCCGTATATTCACCCAAACTATGGCCAATGGCCCCATGCGCAAATTCGGCCGGTTTTTTGCCCGAAAATTCAATAATACTGGCCATAACCGCCATAGATGTTGCCATAATGGCCGGTTGGGCAAATTCGGTCAGGGTTAATTTTTCAATTGGCCCGTCAAAAATAATGGTTGACAATTTTTGCCCAATAATATTGTTTAATGAATCATCTATTTCATTAATAATAGAACGCGCCTTACCGCTTTGTTGGTATAATTCTTGGCCCATACCCACGGCCTGTGACCCCTGACCCGGAAATAATAATGCTATTTTCATCGGTATATTTATCCTTTGTTAAAAAAATACTGATTAAGTTTGTGGTTTTTTTTATCACCATTTATCGGTTAAGTCTATCATTTTTTTTGGGCCGTCATTGCCGTTTTACCCCAACATGTTCCGAATATGCCATTGAATCTTTGCATAAACATGGTTTGGGGCGCGGTTTGGCCCTTACCGCCCGGCGGTTGGGCAAATGCCACCCATTTTCGCGCCATTCGGGTTATGACCCGGTGCCATAAAGAATCACGCCCCGTGGCAATGTTTATATTTCTTGCCTGAACCACAGGGGCAGGGGTCGTTGCGTTTTATTTTATCACCGGCCCCATTGCCGGCCCCATTATTGGTATTTGGTTGGGGTGGGTTATTATCGGTTGCATTGGTATTTTCGCCATCATTTTGGTTAAATTCAATGGTTAATTTGGCCAAATAACCCACCACCGATTTTTGCAAATCGCTGAGCATATATTCAAATAATTGGAATGCCTCTTGTTTATATTCATTCAGCGGGTCGCGTTGGCCGTAAGCGCGCAGGCCAATACCCATACGCAATTGGTCAAGGTGCAATAAATGTTCTTTCCAATGGTGGTCCAATATTTGTAATAAAAGCGATTGGCGGGCATGATTCATAATATCATTGCCATATTTTTCAACCTTTTCGCTTATTCGCAATTTGGTAATTTCCTCTATGCGTTCCAAAATTTTCAATTTATCGGTGCCTTCTTCCACCACCCATTCGTCAACCGGTATATTCACCCCAAAAATACGGGTAAATTCGTTGGCGCATAATTTGGCCTGGCCCGATTCCACCCATTGTTGGGGCAATTGATTATCAGGCAGATATTGTTCCACCAAATCATTTACCAATTGTTCGCGCATTTCGTCAATAGTATGGGTTAAATCGGTGGCGTTCATAATTTCGCGCCGTTGGTCAAAAATAACCTTACGTTGGTCGTTCATGACATCGTCAAATTTTAATAATTGTTTGCGAATTTCATAATTGCGTTGTTCAACCTTTTGCTGGGCCTTTTCCAATGCCTTATTAATCCATGGGTGCACGATGGCCTCGCCCTTTTCCAAACCCAATTTGACCAACATTCCGTCCAATTTATCTGAACCAAATATGCGCATCAAATCGTCCTGTAACGACACAAAAAATTTGGATGCCCCGGCATCGCCCTGCCGGCCCGAACGGCCCCGCAATTGGTTGTCAATACGGCGCGATTCGTGCCGTTCGGTGCCAATGACATATAAGCCACCGGCCTGTAATATTTTTTCGCGGGCGATGGTGATATTTTTGCTTATTTCATCGGCCATTTTTTGGTATTCATTATCGTTTTTGGCGGTTTGTTTGGCCTTTTCCAATTGCATTTTTAAATTACCACCCAATTGAATATCGGTGCCACGGCCGGCCATGTTGGTGGCAATGGTAACTGCCCCGCCCACCCCGGCCTCGGCAATAATTTGCGCCTCTTGCTCATGAAAGCGGGCATTTAATACCTGATGGGGTATTTTTAATTGTTTTAATTTTTTTGAAAATTGTTCTGACTTTTCAATGGTCACCGTGCCCACCAATACCGGTTGCCCACGTTCACGCGCGCCCTTGATTTCGGCCACCACCGCATCATCGCGTTCCTCGCTGGTGCGGTAAACCTCATCGTCCATATCTTTACGAATCATTGGGCGGTTGGTGGGTATATCTATCACATCCAAATTATAAATATCCAAAAATTCGTTGGCCTCGGTCAGGGCGGTGCCGGTCATGCCGGCCAATTTTTGGTATTGGCGAAAATAATTTTGAAATGTTATGGAGGCAATAGTTTGATTCTCCGGTTGAATCGGCACACCCTCTTTGGCTTCTATCGCTTGGTGCAACCCCTCGGAATATCGCCTGCCGTCCAGCATTCGGCCGGTAAATTCGTCAATAATCACAATTTTTTGGCCACGCACAATATAATCCTTGTCGCGTTTGAACAATTTATGCGCCCGCAGGGACGAATCAATATGATGCACCAATGAAATATTGTGAATATCATATAAATTATCGCCATCATTTAATATTTTTTGTTCGCGCAGAATATTTTCAATAATCACCATACCCGATTCATTAATAATGACCGAGCGATTTTTTTCGTCTAACTCAAAGGCCGAATCCGGCAACAGGGGAATTATCGCATTGGCGGTTTGGTAATGACCCATCGGTGTGTCGGCCTGACCGCTTATTATTAATGGGGTGCGCGCCTCGTCTATCAAAATACTATCCACTTCGTCAACTATGGCAAAATGGTGGGGTCTTTGCACCATCAATTCCTTGTTTAATTTCAAATTATCGCGCAAATAATCAAAGCCCAATTCGTTATTGGTGCCATATAAAATATCACATTCGTAGGCATTTTTGCGTTGTTCATCGTCAATTGATGGTATAACCACCCCAACCGATAAACCCAAAAATTGGAATATTTGTCCCATCCATTCGGCATCGCGCCGGGCCAAATAATCATTGACGGTAACCACGTGCACACCCTTGCCGGTTAAGGCATTCAAATAAGTGGGCAGGGTGGCCACCAGAGTTTTGCCCTCGCCGGTTTTCATTTCGGCAATTTTGCCTTGGTGTAATACTATACCACCAATCAATTGCACATCAAAATGGCGCATTTGCAGGGTGCGCACCGATGCCTCACGCACCACGGCAAAGGCCTCGGGCAGTAATTTATCCAATGATTCCCCATTGCTGATACGGGTTTTAAATTCATCGGTTTTGGCGCGCAATGCCTCATCGCCCAGCCCCTGCATCGCCGGTTCCAATTGGTTGATTTGCGCAATAATTGGCCGCAAGCCCTGTATATAACGGCTGGTATGGGTGCCAAAAATCTTTTTTAATAAATTTGCTATCATGGTTATTCCTTATTATTCAAATTTTCAATTAACAGGTTACATTGCTTAAAAAATTGCTCAATATCTTTATGTATTTCATTTGGCTTCATTGCAAGGGCTATTTCATAATATTTTGGGTTAAAGCTTAATGTATTTTTTAAACAATAGTTTTTTATTTGGTTATACAGGCATTGTTCTTCCTCAAATAATAATTTTTTTCCATCAAATTCCTTGAATGGCCGTAAATTGGTGGTTTTATAATCAATATGCAAATGCAATAAAGTATTTTCATTTAAAAATCCATTAATTATTTTATATAACTGGTCTTTATGAAATTGTTGGCATTTGGGTAATAATCTATACCATAAATCCTCGACAAAAAAGTAATTATCGATATTTTTGCGCCCCCATTCATAAACCGAGGGGTCATTTGGGTATTGGGGTTTATTATCACCATCAAATAAGATTATTTTTTCAACTTGCGGGGCAAATTGCCTAAGGGCTTTAAAATGTTTTTTGGCCTTTTCATACATAATATTTTTATCAACCCCATGCAGGGGAATAATAGTGAATCTATCCAAAATATTAAAATTTTTATCCCACGCCCGTAAAATATGTTCATCATTTCGGCCCTCGACATATAATACCAATGGGTTGGCGGCGATAGAAATAAGCTGGTGCTGTTCAATCAATTCCAAACTATCCTTAATAACCAATTTATCATCAAAACGTTTAGAATTTGGCGAAATTAAAGAATATAAACTGGAATTATCAACATTATCAATAAAAATTTCCGAATGGGTCGCAATGATGAATTGGGTATTTATTTTATTTTCCTTTAAATATTCTATCAAATTGCGTTGCAAATTATGGTGCAAATGGGCATCAGGTTCGTCATATAATATAATATCAGGTTTATAGGCATAAAAGAAACCCAAGGCGATAAGTATTTGATGAAAGCCAGAACCGGCCATTATCAAATCAAGTTTTGGCACCGCAAGTTTTTTGGTTTGGTGATGTATTTTTTGGTAAGTAATATTAATATATCTATCAATTGCGGGGTCATATTTGGGTTTATTAATATGAATGGCAAACCATTTTTCAATTATATTGGTAAATTTTTTCCATTCCTCATCGCCACGTTTGCTTAAATTTAATAAAACATTGCGAATAATGCGCCCGGGCAGGCCACGGCCGGTTTCACTGCGAATGTAACCCTCATCGCCTTTGGTTTCATGCGATTCAATGCCCAGCGATGGTGGCACATAAACAATTTGCGGGAACAAATTTTCAATTTTTTGTTTATGAAAATTATGCCAATCATTGTCCGATTGGGGTTTTATGGTAATGGAACGGGCACTTAAATAGGTGATTTCAATGGACAAGGAATGAACCATGTCATTTTTTACCCATTGTGCATGAAGAATTATCGGTTTGCGCGCACTTTTTTCATTTTGGGTTGATTTATTATGCCAAAGCGATGAAAAATCTCTATCGTAGGGAAAGGCAAAAAATTCGGTATCACCCAAGGAAATGGCATTTTTGCGTTTGAGATTCGGGTTTTGGCTAATCAAAAAATCAATACAAAATTTCCATAAAATAATTGCCTGTAAAATGGTGGTTTTGCCACTATTATTTACCCCAACCAACAAATCCAATTCCGTAAATTGAAATTCTTCATTTTCAATAGATTTGAAATTTTTAATGGTGATTGATTTCAGCATGACGCAACCATGTTTAAAATTTAGCTGTTCATTGAACTAAAAAAATCGGCATTGGTTTTGGTGTCTTTTAATTTATCTTGAATAAATTCCATGGCCTCCACCACGCCCATGGGGGTTAAAATTTTGCGTAAAACCCACATTTTTTGCAAATTGCCGCGTTCCACCAATAATTCTTCCTTACGCGTGCCCGATTTGGCCAAATCAATGGCCGGGAAGGAACGGCGGTCAGATAATTTGCGGTCTAAGACTATCTCGCTATTGCCGGTGCCTTTGAATTCCTCAAAAATCACCTCGTCCATGCGCGAACCAGTATCAATAAGGGCGGTGGAAATAATCGTCAAACTTCCCCCCTCCTCAATATTACGGGCGGCCCCAAAAAAACGTTTGGGTTTTTGTAATGCATTGGCATCAACCCCACCGGTTAACACCTTGCCCGAACTGGGCACCACGGTGTTATAGGCCCGGCCCAAACGAGTAATACTATCCAATAATATTACCACATCGCGTTTATGTTCCACCAGCCGTTTGGCCTTTTCAATAACCATTTCGGCTACCTGAACATGGCGCGATGCCGGCTCGTCAAAGGTTGAGGCAATAACTTCGCCCTTGACTGAACGTTGCATATCGGTTACTTCCTCGGGGCGTTCGTCAATCAATAACACCATCAAATAGACTTCGGGGTGGTTGGTGGCAATAGCATGGGCAATATTTTGCATTATCACGGTTTTACCGGTGCGTGGCGGTGCCACGACCAATGCACGTTGCCCCTTGCCCAATGGGGCCACCAAATCAATAATTCGTGTGGTCAAATCCTTTTTGCCGTCCTTGTCGCGTTCAATTTCCATATTCAGGCGGCTGTTGGGGTATAATGGGGTTAAATTATCAAAACTGACGCGGTGGTGCAATTCATCGGTATTGGTGAAATTGACTTGGTTCACCTTTAACAGGCCAAAATATCGTTCATTGGCCTTTGGGCCCTTAATTTCGCCCTCAATTGTATCACCGGTGCGTAAGGAATATTTTTTAATAATGCTGGGGCTGACATAAATATCATCGGGGCCGGCCAAATAATTGGTTTCGGCCGAACGCAAAAAACCAAACCCGTCTTGGGCAACTTCCAACACCCCACCGCCCAATATGGCGGTATCGTCCTCGGCCAATTCCTTTAATATGGCAAACATTAATTCCTGTTTGCGCATATTGGTGGCATTTTCAATTTCATATTCTTCGGCCAAATTTAATAATTCAGTCATAGATTTAGACTTAATTTCTTTTAAGTGCATGGTTTTTCCTGTGGGATTGAGTGTTTTTTTGGGGAAAAGCGTATTAAAGAATATAACCGCCCTTAAAACAGCAGACAAAAATAAAGAAGCGTTAAAAACGAAACTCTGCTATTAATAACCTTTAATAAACAGATTCTTGGGCTTGTCAAGTTATTTGTGGTTTTTTATTATTTTTGCTATAATATGCCCAAAATATAATGTTTCAAAAAAGAAGCAAAAATCTATTGTCTGGCGACATCAACCTGCCAATTGGGGGTAATGCGCACAAAAATTTCCAAAAAAACGCGGGCGTGCAGGGCCTGTTCCATTTGAATACGCGCCCGGCGGGCAATTGATTTTAATTGCCCACCGCCCTTGCCAATTAATATGGCCTTGTGGGTCGGGCGGGTGACATGAATGGTTTGGTATATATAGAGACTGCCATTATCGCGCGGGATATATTGGTTGGTTTCAACCATTAAGCTGTATGGAATTTCTTTATGAACATGGCTCATTATCGATTCACGGGTGAGTTCGGCACAAAAAACATTGGTATTTTGGTCGGTTAATTCATCATTTTGAAATTGCCACGGCATATAGGGCAAATTGGCAAAAATTTCTTGGCGCAGGCGGTCAACCCCGTCATTATTTTTAACCGAAATCAAATATATTTGCCCGCCATAACCCAATTGGGTAATTTTATTAATAATGGTTAATAATTTTTCCTTGGCCACCAAATCAATTTTATTGACTATTAATATGGGTTCAATGCCCTGTTTAACCAGCCGTTTATAAATAAATTCAACATTTTTGGTTATGCCATTATCAGCGGTGAACATTAAAAATACCTTATGCACCCCAACAATTGCCCCCCATGCCTGTTTTATCATAAATTTGTCTAATGTATTTTTACCTTGAAAAATGCCGGGTGTATCTATCAATGCCACTTGGCTTTGCCCGTCCTGTAATATGGCATTCAGGGCCTGGCGGGTGGTTTGCGGTTTGTGCGATGTAATGGCGACTTTCTCGCCCACCAACAAATTGGTCAGCGATGATTTGCCAGCATTGGACGGGCCAATAATGGCAATAAAGCCAAATTGTTGGTTGGTGGTTGGTTGGGTGGCAACCGGTTGGGTATCAGTCATGTATTTTGTTCCATAAATTTTGGGCGGCGGCATTCATCGCCTCGTTTTTGGACGGGCCGCGCCCCTCGGCCGTGCCAAAGGCACAATCCACCATCACCACAAATTCCACCAGATGGTCGGGGCCAAGGCGGTCAATTACCCGGTATTCAGGTATATCATGGCCATTTTGTTGGCATTTTTCCTGCAAAAGGCTTTTGATGGGCTTGGTTTGGTTTTCCTTTTTATTCAGGTGAACCGCCCAATGGTGCAAAACAAATTGTTTGGCAATGTCATAACCGCCATCAATATATAATGCACCTATGACAGATTCAACCATATTGGCATGAATGGTGGCCGGTAATTGGGCCAAGGAATTGGGGTGAATATTGTAAAATTGTTCCAATGCAATGGTGCGGGCCAAATTGGCCAAGAATGTTTTATTGACGAGATTATTCAGGCTATTGGCCAGTATCCCCTCGTTTTGTGCCGGGTTATTATGAAACAAAAATTCGGTTATCACCATGGCCAATACGCGGTCACCCAAAAATTCCAATCGTTCATTATTTGGTTTACCCATAGACGAATGCGTCAATGCCAGCTGTAATATTTCAGGGTTTTGAAAATTATATTGTAATAATAAGGCGATATCCGGTTTGCTCATGCCAAAATTTTTGCTATTTGGCCACTAATATTATCAATGCTATCGGTGCCGTCCAATACACGCAATACACCGGTTTTTTCGTAATATGGTAATACCGGGGCCGTTTGTTCGTGGTAAATTTTTAATCGTTTTTGCATGGTTTCGGCATTATCATCGGCACGCACCGCCTGGCCATTTTTCACGGCATCATTGGCGCGCTTGACTATTCGTTCAATCAATAATGAATCGGGCACACGCAATTCTATCACGCTGTGAATATTATTATTGGCTGATTGCAATAATTTATCCAACCCCTCGGCCTGTGGTATGGTGCGCGGAAAGCCGTCCAATATAAAACCATTGGCGCAATCGGGGGCCTTAATGCGTTCACCAATCACCCCCAATATGGTGGTATCATCAACCAATTGGCCGGCATCCATAATTGCTTTGGCCTTTTTGCCCAATTCGGTTCCCTCGCTGACTGCCTTGCGCAACATATCACCAGTTGATAATTGCACAATACCATATTTTTTTACCAAAAATTCGGCTTGTGTTCCTTTACCGGCACCCGGGGGGCCAAACAAAACAATAATCATTCATAACTCCTTTAATCCCTTGGATATATTTTATTAATTATTTTACAAAAAATCAATTATTTTTTCTTGGTAATTAATTTTGATTTTTTAATTAATTTTTCATATTGGTGGGCGAATAAATGGCCCTGTATTTGGGTAACGGTATCCATGGTAACCGACACCACAATTAATAACGAAGTGCCCCCAAAATAAAACGGTAGAGCATAATAACCAATCAAAATTTCGGGCAATACGCACACGGCAGACAAATATAATGCACCAATTACCGTTAAGCGGGTTAAAATATAATCAAAAAAATCGGCCGTATTTTTGCCCGGGCGAATACCGGTTATATAACCATTTTGTTTGCGCAGGTTTTCGGCTGTTTCCTCGGGGTTAAAGACCACCGCGGTATAAAAGAATGCAAAAAAGACAATCAAACCCACATAAACAATATTATGCACCAATTGACCGCGCCCCAATTGGCTGGCAAATGTTTGCAACCATTCGGGCCCGGCATTTTGCATAAAACCTAATATTGTCAGGGGCAATAATAATAACGAACTGGCAAAAATGGGGGGTATAACCCCGGCCGTATTCAATTTTAATGGCATATGGTTGGTTTCAACATTTGTTTGGCGCATACCCACCATGCGTTTGGGGTATGTAATTAATATCTTGCGCTGGGCCCGTTCCATAAATACTATGAAATAAACCACCCCAATCGCCCCCAACAGGAATAATATTATAAAAATAGTGCTTAATGCGCCGGTTTGGCCCAAGGTAAATAATTGTGCCAATGCCAATGGCAAATTGGCAACAATACCGGCAAAAATAATCAGGCTGATACCATTACCAATACCACGTTGGGTAATTTGTTCGCCCAACCACATTAAAAATAACGTGCCGGCCGTCAGGGTGCTGACGGTGGTAATAATAAAAAATGAAGGGTTGATAACCACCACCGGTCCCACCGGGCTTTGCGAACCAACCAAACTTACCGCAATGCCGTAGGACTGGACAATCGCCAAAATCAAGGTCAAATAACGCGTATATTGATTAATTTTTTTGCGCCCATGTTCGCCCTCCTTTTTCATTTGTTCCACTGCCGGAACTACCGCTGTCATTAATTGCATAATAATAGAGGCCGATATATAAGGGGCGATATTTAGGGCAAATATGGTCATACGGCCCAACGCCCCACCCGAAAACATATCAAACATACCTAAAATACCCTGTGATTGGGTTTTAAAAATAGCGGCCATAGCGGCTGGGTCAATTCCGGGTAATGGTATATATGTTCCAATGCGGTAAATAATCAAAGCACCCAAGGCAAATAATATGCGTGAACGCAGTTCGCCCGCCTTGCTAAAGGACGAGAAGTCCATATTTTTGGCAAATTGATCAGTTACCGATGCCATTATAGATTATGCCGCCAAACGGGCTGCGCGTTTTTTCTCGGCATCCACCCGGCGTTGTTGGCGTTTACCAAATTTGGCAGGGGCTTGTTTTACCTCAACCGTAACCGAGCCGCCCAATTCAGCGATACGGGCGACCACACTGGCCGATGCACCGGTTACCTGAAATTGGCATTTTTTATGGGTAAATTCGGCCGTTGAATTAACAATGCGAATCCCATCACGTTTATTGCTTATCACACCGGCATTAACTAATGCGTCCTCGGTAATGGGTTGTTTAATGTCCAATTTTTTATTTTCAATAAAACTGCCAATGCGCGATAACGACAATGTCACCAATTCGCGGGCGGTTGGGTTTTTGAAACCGCGTTTGGGCAAACGGCGATACAGGGGCATTTGACCCCCTTCAAAACCATTTATGGCCACACCAGAGCGGGCGGTTTGCCCCTTGCCACCACGGCCACAGGTTTTCCCCTTGCCCGAACCAATACCACGGCCAACGCGCATTCTTTCCTTGCGTGCGCCGTCATTGTCAAATAATTCGTTTAATTTCATGGTATTAACCCTCTACTTTCACTAAATGTTGCACCTTACGAATCATGCCCTGCACCGAAGGTGTATCAATCAATTCGCGGGTTTTGTGTAATTTGTTCAAACCCAAACCAATCAAGGTTGCGCGTTGGTCCTTTGTGCGCCGAATGGGCGAACCAGTTTGGGTAATTTTAATAGTTGTGCTTTTTTTATCTGCTTTTTTTGCCATGATAATTTCCTTATATTATAGCTCGTTGCGTCATGTCTTTAACCGGTAATTACTTGCATGTCAATATTTTTTTACCCTTATCTTGTATGTTTTTTATATTGTTTTTTGAAAAATAACCTGTATTTGCGCCAATGCCGAACCCATGGTTTGGTCGGTTATAAGGCCTAATTTGGCAACGTGATTATTAATCATATCAATTATATGCATATTATAGCCAAATCTTCCGATAGATTCGTTATAAAAATTTTGCAACCAAAGAACCTGCGAACGGGCTTCGTTCCATTGTTTTTTTGGCTTTAACCACGATTTTTGAAAATGATGATGCTGAAATTCAACATTTACCACCTGCCCGGCCCCACAGGCCTGATGAATTTGGGTAATATGCAATGAATGTTCTGACCAAGTTGGTCTGTCATCGGCACGGAATGTCCATTTATGATCAGGGTTAAAAAGGGACGGGAAATATCCTAATTCATATATATCCTCGTCCGGCACCACCGAAATAATATAACCACCCGGGCGCAAAATTCGGTAAAATTGTTGCAATACCCCGACCGGGTCGTTCAGATGCTCCAAACAATGCGATGAATGAATTGTATCAAGGGATTCAGGGGCGAAATATTGCGCAATATTATTGGCATCACCATCCTCTTTGTCAAAACCAATGGCTGTGGGTATAACCAAATCATTTCCTGCCCCCACATCCAAAACACGGCCTTGAAAATATTTTTGGTTAAAATCGGGGGGTCGCACTGCTTGGGTCTTGCGTGATTCTTGCATTCATGCCTCCATGGATTGAAAATGTATACGCGGGTCAATCACCACATACATGATATCGCTGATAATATTCAATAACAAGCCAATCAGGGTGAAAATATATAATGTGGCAAAAAATACCGGGTAATCGCGGGTTAATACCGCATCAAAACCCAACAGGCCCAAACCATTTAACGAAAAAATAATTTCAATCAATAATGATTCGGTGAATAATACCCCTATTAATGCGGCCGGCATACCGGCAATAACAATCAACATGGCATTTTGAAAAATATGGCCATATTGAATTTGCCGGTCATTGCACCCCTTGGCGCGGGCCAATAATACATAATGCTTGGCAATTTCGTCCAAAAACGAATTTTTGGTTAACATGGTCAGCGATGCAAACCCACCCAAAACCATGCTAAAAACCGGCAAAATTATATGCCAAAAATAATCGGCTATTTGCCCCATTAATGACAATTGATGAAAATTATCGGAAACCAAACCGCGAATCGGGAACCAAGCAAAATACCGCCCACCGGCAAATAATATAATAAATAACACCGCCATCAAAAAAGCCGGCAAGCTGTGTAGCAGGATTAAAATTGCACTGCTGGTGGTGTCAAACATACTGCGGTTATGAAAGGCCTTGCGAATACCAAGTGGTAGTGAAATGGAGTAAATTAATAAAAATGACCAAACGCCCAAGCTGATAGAAACCGGCAATCGTTCCCAAACCATATCCATGACCGCCCGCCCCGAAGTAAAGCTTTCGCCAAAATCAAATAAGGCATAATTTTTTAACATCATCGCATATCGTTGCCATAATGGTTGGTCATAACCATATAATTTGTTCAAACGGGCGCGCAATTCGTAATCAATTTTATTATTATTTTGGCTGTCATTATCACCGGCATTGCCCAGCCATTTTTCGGCCCCGCCTTGGTGGCCCTTTATCATGGCTATGGCGTTATCAACCGGACCGCCCGGGGCCAATTGCACAATAAAAAAATTCAGGGTTATAATAATCAACAGGGTCGGTATTACCAGCAATAAACGGGTAAAAATATAGCGCGCCATTATTCAAAAAATGGATTTTCATTGATGATATTGCTGTAAATATCATACATTGTTTCAAGCGGGTTTGACCCGGGTTCAAATATTTTGCTGTCATGATATTTGCTTTGCAATTGCCAAAATTGCACCAATGGGGTGGTTTGGGCAATTAATTGATAATAGGCCAATTCCACATTAATATCGGCAATTTTGCGGGCCAATTCGGCATTTAACAATTCTTGTTTTATATCCAATTCGTCCAAAATGGTGCGGTTGCCAATTTCGGCCTCTAAACTTACCCCCTCAAAGGCAATTTTGGCCGCATCATAACCATATTGGGCGGCGGTAATTGCCTGAAGCGCGCTTTGGTAATTATTATATGCCTTTGAAGTATCCTCTTGTATCCTGTGCAATGTATCGTTTATTTTCCAATCTATCGCCCGCAGGCCGGCACTAATACTTTTAATGCCACTAATCGCCACGCCCTGCGCATATAAAGGAGTAGAAATGGTAATACCAACAATGCCCGAAGCCGTTTGCGATTTGGACGCATTGGCCGCATTAACCCCGTTTTGGGCGGTGGCAGTTAAATCAACCGATGGCAGGGTGCTGGCCATGGCATTATTATAATCCAATTGCATTTTTAACCGGTTAATGCGTTGGGCCCGCAAATCATAATTAAATTGTATGGCCATATTCACATATTCGTCCAGATTTTTGGTGATGGGCATAATGGGCAGGGCCGGGTAATTATCGGCAGTTTCAATGGCAAACAGGCGGGTAAAGCTGATTTTGGCATTATTAAGGTTATTTTGCGCCAAAATAATATCGGCATTGGCCCGTTCAAGCCGTGATTTGGCGAGAGCAACATCGGTTTTGGTGATTTCGCCCACCGCCAAACGTGCCAAGGCGGCCTTGTAGGATGTTTCAAGCCGATTATAATTTTCCTGTTGAATGCGTAATATTTCGCTGGCCTTGCGCAAATCACTATATACCGCGACCGCCTGTAATAATAGGCCATTTTCGGTGGCACCATATTGAATTTCGGCCAATTTGCCGTCCAATTTGGCCTTGTTGGCATTATTGATGGTTTGGCCATTTTCAAATAAATTTTGTTTTAATTGCACCCCGTAAGCACCAGATTTATAGGATTCATCGCTGGTTTTTGCCGTATAAGCGGTTTTGGTTTCCACATTATTGATGGAATTATTATAATATAAATTGACCAAAGGCTGAAAATTGCGGGCCCCAATATCTAACAATCGTTCGGCCTGATGTATTTGGGCCAGGCCCGATTGCAATAAAGGGTGGTTTTCAATCATTGATTGGGCCAATGATTTAATATCGCGGTTTGATTCGCCAGCATGAACATGAAATGCCAAGCCCAACGCAATTACAATGAATAATATTTTCTGCATGGCTATTCTATAATGGCAAATAAAAATATTTTCAATATAATTTTATTTTAATTGTTGAAAATTTGCCGATTCTGTTTTATTTGTTGGTTATAAACTAATAAGACATATTTTTAACAAAGAAGGCAGACAAAAGAATGAAAAAATATCCATTGGCCACCGATAGTTGGGATAATGCCGAAATTGAGGCAATTCAGTCAGTTATTCAATCAGGCAATTATACTATTATGCAGGGCGATAAAGTGCGTAAATTTGAGAGCGAATTTGCCAAATATACCGGTGCCAAATATTGCGTTATGGTTAATTCAGGGTCATCGGCCAATTTGTTAATGGTGGCCGCCGCCTGTTTTTTGAAAAACAACCCGTTGCGCGCGGGAGATGAGGTAATTGTGCCGGCGGTTTCATGGTCAACAACCTATTACCCGGTTCATCAATATGGTTTAAAAATGGTTTTTGTTGATATTGACAAGGACACATTAAATTATGATTTAACCCAATTGCAAAGTGCCATTACCGGCAAAACCCGTGCTATTATGGCGGTAAATATTTTGGGCAACCCCAATGATTATAATGCCATTAATGCGATGATAAAGGGCAAGGATATTATAATATTAGAGGATAATTGCGAGGCAATGGCCGCAGTATATGAGGGCAAACAAACCGGTCGTTTTGGTTTAATGGGCACTTTTTCCACTTATTTTTGCCACCATTTGATGACCATGGAGGGGGGATTGGTGATTACTGATAGTGAAGAATGTTATCATTTATTATTATCTCTGCGTTCGCATGGTTGGACCCGCAGTTTCCCCAACCAACCCGAATATAAAACGGCCTTTGAGCGGTTCAAAAACCGCTTTGAATTTGTATTGCCGGGGTATAATTTGCGCCCAATTGAAATGATGGGGGCGATTGGTTCGGCCCAATTGCACAAATTGCCCCAATTTATTAAAAACAGACGGCAAAATGCCAATCGTTTTAATGATATTATGGCCAAATATAATGATTTTATTATACAACGCGAAATTGGCGAAAGTTCATGGTTTGGTTTTTCATTAATTATTAAACCAGAATCGGGCCGGCAATTGGCCGATGTGGTTAACCACTTGGACAAAAATGGTATAGAAACCCGCCCAATCATAGCCGGCAATTTTGTGCGCAACCCGGTCATTGAATATATGGATCATTCGGTACATGGCCCATTAACCAATGCTGATTTGGTGCATTATAATGGCCTATTTATCAGTAATTACCAAACAATAATGGGCGGTGAATTTGATTTATTGGTTGATGCCCTAAAAACTTTATAATAAATCAAAACAATATAATAAAACGGCCATCTGCACATAAACGCGGTTTTCGGCTTCTTGCCACACGCGAGATTGCGGGCCATCTATCACTGATGCGCTGACTTCCTCACCGCGGTGGGCCGGCAGGCAGTGGCTGAAAACCGCACCGGGTTTGGCACGGGCCATAATATCGTCATTAATTTGAAAATTGTTAAAATCGCGCAATCGTTTGGGGCGGTCGGTATGGTTCATTGAAACCCAAGTATCGGTAATAACCACATCGGCCGATTCCACGGCCTCCATCGGGTTATCCACCGTTTTTATTTTATATTGCATATCCTCCGCGGTTTTCAGGGCAATTGGGGCATAATTTGCTGGGGTACAGATGGTTAAATCGCCCTGTAATTTGATGGCAATATGAATCCAGCTGTTGGCCAAATTATTACCATCGCCTATCCAAACCAATTTTTTACCGGCCAAACTTCCAAAGTTTTCCAACACCATCATGGTGGCGGCCAATACTTGGCAGGGGTGGGTGTCATCGGTCAGGCCATTAATAACCGGTATGGTGGCATTATCCTTTAATTCCAAAATTTTGGCGTGGCTGTCGGTGCGAATCATCACCGCATCAACCATTAACGACAATATTTTGGCGGTATCGGCCACGGTTTCGCCCCGGCCAAATTGCATTTCACCGCCCGAAATATAAAAACATTGCCCACCCAAACGGCGCATCGCTACCTCAAAACTTATACGGGTGCGGGTGGAGGGTTTTTCGTAAATACAGGCCATTATCTTGCCGCGCAGGGCCGGAATTTCTAACTCGCCCCCCTTTATTTGCGCCTTTAATTCGCGGGCCTTGTTGATAATGGTTTCAATCTCACCACGGGTTAAATCTATAATATCAATGAAATGTTTCATTTGCTATCCTTGAAAATTGTATGGAATATTTTATATGCCATATTAACATGGCTTTTGTTAATGGTCAAGGGGGGCAAAAGGCGAATGACATTATCACCGGCCCGCCCCACCAACAGGCCCATTTGCGCGCATTGCTTATATATGGTGGCATTGGGGGTGGTGTCGGCCAATTTAAACCCCTGCATTAACCCCTGCCCACGCAGGGCGGTAATATGATGTGGAAATTTTTGTTGCAATTGGCGCAATTTTTGCCCCAAATAATCACCGGTTTCAATAACATGGTCAAACATTGCTGGTTGGTTTATAATATCAATAACCTGATTGGCCACCGCCACCCCCAATGCATTACCACCAAATGTAGTGCCATGCGTGCCCGGGGTCATATATTGGGCCAGTTTTTCGTGCATAAGCACGGCCCCAATCGGGAAACCACCACCCAAACCCTTGGCCAAACTTATAATATCGGGCTGGATGCCGGCCCATTGGTGGGCAAAAAATTTACCGGTGCGCCCCATGCCGGTTTGAATTTCATCTATCATTAATATTATTCGGTGTTCATCACAAAATTGGCGAATATGCCGTAAATTTTCTAATGTAAAACCCTGCAACCCGCCCTCACCCTGAATCACTTCCAGCATAATGCCAGCGGTGCGGGCCGATAGGGCATTACCCAATTCATTCGTATTATTAATGGCAATTTGGGTAAATCCCTCTAATGGTTTGCCAAAGCCCTTTAAATAACTGCTATTGCCGGTTGCGCTTAATGCCCCCATGGTGCGCCCATGAAATGCACCACCAAAGGTAATAATTTCGGTGCGTTCTTCCTGTTTGGTATCAAAAAAATATCTTCGGGCAATTTTTATCATTGCCTCGTTGGCTTCGGTGCCGCTGTTACATAAAAACAACCTATCCAAACCACTTATTTTGCATAATTTTTCGGCCAATTGTTCTTGGCCGGCATTCTGAACCGGTGGGGCATATAAATTGCAAGTATGCCATAATTTTTTGGCCTGAATATTAAGGGCCTTTACCAATTGTGGGTGGGCGGTGCCCAATATATTTACGGCTATACCACCCAAAAAATCCAGATATTTTTGGCCATTTTTGTCCCATAAAAACACACCCCGCCCGTGGGTAAATTCAATGGCAAGCCGTTCATAATTTTGTAATAAATAACTCATGCAATAATTTGTAAACTATCATTACCACAAAATCAAGTCAAATTAATCAGCAAAATATGCGTAATATTGACTTTAAGTTTGAAACTGATATAAAGGGTGGTAAGGAAATTATATTTGTTTTTGCTTTTTTTATTCAAAACCAAATTATTAATACAGGTATAAAATGTTGGAATTATTACCATTACAATGCGAATTGGAAACCAAGGAAATGATGCGCTTGGTGATTGCGGCACGCAGTGCGCTGGCTGAATTAAATGGGTTTGCATCAAATGCCATTCCCAACCGCGAAATTCTTATTAATACTTTGGCATTACAGGAAGCAAAGGATAGTTCGGAAATAGAAAATATTATAACCACCCATGACGAATTATTCCGTTCAAGTATTTATGATAAAAATTTTGTTAATCAGGCATCCAAGGAGGTATTTAACTATCGTCAGGCGTTAATATATGGGTATGAAAAAATACTAAAAACTTCATTAATAACCCAAAATTTAATTATAGAGATTCAGGCAATTTTGGAAAGCAATCAGGCCGGTTACAGAAAATTGCCGGGCACAACATTAAAAAGCGATGCTAGTGGCGAAATTATATATACCCCACCGCAAAACCCCAATGACATAACACATTATATGAATAATTTGGAACAATTTATGAATGATAATGAATTGTCAGATTTAGACCCATTAATAAAAATGGCGATTATTCACCACCGGTTTGAGGCAATTCACCCATTTTATGATGGTAATGGCCGTACCGGCAGAATGATTAATGTTCTTTATATGATTCAACAGAATTTGTTGCATGCACCATTTTTATATTTAAGCCGTTATATTAATCAAAACAAACCTGAATATTACCGGTTATTGCAACATACTAGGTTACATAATTCTTGGGGCGAATGGATTATATATATGTTGACTGCGGTTGAAAAAACATCCAAATTGACAATTAATCAAATTAAGGGCATTAGTGATATTATGAAAAATCATAAAAATATTATGCGCCAAGAATTAAAAACCATTTATTCACAGGATTTATTAAATAATCTTTTTATGCACCCATATACAAAAATTGAAATTATTATGCGTGAAATGCGCGTGTCGCGCCCAACTGCCACCCGATATTTAAATGCTTTGGTAGATATAAATTTATTGGAAAAACATAAAATTGGCAAAAGTTATTATTATTTAAATATTGAACTTTACGATTATTTATCCCAACCTCTGAATTTTAATAATCTTTAGTCTGTAATTTTACTTCATTATTCTGATTCTATGTATAGAGAATCGCCATTTTGTATACATAGCTACCAAGCTATGCATAGTAAAACGCCATTTTGTATACATAGCTCTAACATCATGTAAAGAAAAATGCGATTCCTTTACATGTTCATTTTTTCATGTAAAGAAAAATGCGATTCCTTTACATGTTCATTTTTTCATATAAAGAAAAACGCGATTCCTTTACATGTTCATTTTTTCATGTAAAGAAAAATGCGATTCCTTTACATGTTCATTTTTTCATATAAAGAAAATCGCGATTCCTTTACATGTTCATTTTTTCATATAAAGAAAAACGCGATTCCTTTACATGTTCATTTTTTCATATAAAGAAAATCGCGATTCCTTTACATGTTCGTTTTTTCATATAAAGAAAAACGCGATTCCTTTACATGTTCATTTTTTCATATAAAGAAAATCGCGATTCCTTTACATGTTCGTTTTTACCTATAATATGGCCATAAATAAAATATTTGCAGTCATAATAAAAAAATGATATAATGCGTAAATTCATAAATCAAAAAACAACATGGAGGTATTTATGCAAGACAATTCGCTTCCCAAACATAAATTGGGTTTACTGGGCTTACAGCATGTATTGGTAATGTATGCTGGTGCAGTGGCTGTGCCACTAATTATTGGCCGGGCCTTAAAACTTAGCCCCGAGGAAACCGCATTTTTGATTAGTGCGGATTTATTTGTGTGTGGCTTGGTTACTATTATACAATCGTTCGGAGTCGGTAATTTATTTGGTATTCGCCTGCCGGTGATGATGGGTGTAACCTTTGCCGCGGTTGGTCCAATGGTTGCCTTTGCCAATATTACTGGCGGGGCCGATGGCGCACGGGCCATATTCGGTGCCATTATAGCCGCCGGTTTGGTTTGTCTGGTTATTTCGCCTGTGGTTGGCCGTTTGGTGCGGTTTTTCCCACCGGTGGTAACCGGCAGTATCATTTTGGTGATAGGTATCAGCCTGATGCGTATTGGTATAAATTGGATATTTGGCACCCCGGTTGGCCCAACCGCCCCCATGGTGATGAACCCCGACCATGCCAAATTTTTAACCGATTTAAAGGCCGCCACCCTGCCCGAGGGCTTAGTAATACCCGAGGGTTTGGCATTAAGCGCAACGGTGAAAAACCCAATTTATGCCGCATTGGATAATGTGGGCATTGCCGCCATTGTGTTATTGGCCATATTGTTAATTAACCGCTATTGCAGTGGGTTTGTTAAGAATATCAGTGTCCTGTTGGGTATTGTGATTGGTGTGGTTATAGCCATTATTTTGGGCAAAATGTCCTTTGGCAAGGTTGAAACTGCCGGCTGGTTTGGTTTAATTACCCCATTTTATTTTGGTATGCCAACATTTGACCCAATAATGATATTAACCCTTAGCTTGGTGATGATAGTGGTGATGATTGAATCGACTGGTATGTTTTTGGCCTTGGGCGAAATGACCGGTGAGAAAGTAGACCATGCCCGTTTAACCAAGGGCCTGCGGGTTGATGGTTTGGGCACTATCATTGGTGGTTTATTCAATACTTTTCCTTATACCAGCTTCTCACAAAATGTGGGTTTGGTTGGGGTAACCGGGGTCAAGGACCGCATGGTTTGCGTCTATGGCGGTATTATACTGGTTGCCTTGGGTTTAATACCCAAAATTGGGGCCATTGTTGAATCGGTGCCAACATTTGTGTTGGGTGGTGCCGGTTTGGTTATGTTTGGTATGGTGGCCGCCACTGGTGTGCGCATTATCAGCCGTGTTGATTTTGAGAAAAACCGCAATAATTTGTTAATTGTGGCGGTGGCGGTTGGTGTGGGTATGATTCCCCTGATTGCCCCCAATTTCAAACAATGGATGCCCCACCAAATTCACCCATTAATTGAATCGGGCATTGTGTTGTCCAGCATTTTGGCATTGGTATTAAATTGGTTCTTTAACGGGGCCGGTGAAACAAACCAAGACGAAATGAAACAAGCCAGCAAAGATGCCGGTTCGGCCCATTAAAAACGAACTAGCACAATAATGAAAAACCCTTGATTAAGAAATTAATCAAGGGTTTTTTAATGGGGGGCTATAACCATTAAAATTGACCCCATTAAAATTGACCCCATTAAAATTGAGTAGAGAATTCAACCCACCAATCAGGTAATAAATCCAAAAACATTATCTCTATATTGCGTATTTGGTTGGTAAATATTAAAATACCAAATGTGACCAATACCACCCCAAAAACAATATTCAAAATAGCCCCGGTGGCAAATATTTTGCTGTAAAATTTACGTAATATGGCTTGACCACCCAATGCTATAACCAGTAACGGCACCGAAGCCCCCAAGGAAAAAGGCACCATAATTTTAACGGTTTGCCATATTACATTGCCGTTAATTTCTTCGGTTGTATTAATTAAACCAATAGCCCCACCCAATAATGGGCCCGAACAAGGGGTCCAAACCAAACCCATTAAGGCCCCAAGCCAAAAATGATTAATCGGTTTTTCCAAGGATAATGTATTTGAAATAGCATTAGCAAAATTGCCCACCCCCGAGCTTAATAATGAAAAGCGATTTTTAAATGAAGGAATAATTAAAATTAACCCAAACATTACCATTATAATAGCAGATACATCACGGGCTATCCCGTTAACATCTATAAAAATAACTTTGGTTATTTGCCCAACCAGCAAGCCAAATGCAATAAATGTAAATGTAAGGCCAGCAATCATTAAGGGCATTCCTAACTTGCTTTTATTGAGTGAACTTAACACCACTATCGGCAATAATGGCAACACACATGGGTTCAGGCTTGCCAGCAACCCGGCAAAAAAACTTAATATTATTTCAATCATTTGTAACTTTCTATATTATTATTTCATTGGTTCGCCACTTAATTGGCGAAGCAACCTATCCGGGTTGGTAACCTCTACGGTGCGGCTTATTTCCTTGCCCTTGGCAAACCCCAACAAAAACGATTGCGATGGAATACGCAATTCCTGTTTTAATTTGATTTCCCTGTCATTATTAGCCACCAAAAGAATGGTGTTTAATTTTTTATTGATTTCCGGGTCTGTGGCAAATTTTTCAAAAATTTTGGCCTGGGCCCGGCAGGTTGGGCACCAATCGGCATGGAAATGGATGAAATACAATTCCCCGCTGGCTGTCATGCGGTCTCTGTCCTCGGCTGAAAATGGTTTAATTTCCAGCGCGTTTGATACATTGGCAAATAACAGCAATCCATATAATAATACCAATATTTTATGCATATTAAAACTCCTTCGCATATACTTCTTATTATATTTATATTTGACTTTGCCAATTTTGCAAGTTATTAATTGACATTATCAACTTATTTGGTATAGCTATGCTTGAAAAAAGGGGGTGCATAGCTCAGTCGGTAGAGCAGCTGACTCTTAATCAGCCTGTCGGGGGTTCGATTCCCCCTGCACCCTCCAATTTACCTTTAAAAATACCATGTTAAACCGCACCGAAAAAGGGGTATATACCATAGCCCCCACCCCATTTACCCCCGATTTTCGGGTTGATTATGATTCGTTGGGGCAAATAATAGATTTTTACCATCAATCTGGCATTGACGGCATAACTATATTGGGGGTCATGGGCGAGGCCCCCAAATTGACCGATGAAGAATCAACCGCCATCATAAAATATTTTCGTGCCCATACCAAATTAAAAATAATAGTTGGGGTTACCAGCCCGGGTTTTGCGCAAATGGCCAAATTGGCCAAAACCGCCATGGATATGGGTTGCAATGGGGTAATGGTTGCCCCGCAAACCCATTTGCGCAGTGACGATGCAATATGCCAATATTTTCAGGATGCCACAAATGCCATTGGTGCGGGTGTACCAATTTGCCTGCAAGATTACCCGTTAAATTTCACCGTGCAAATAACCCCCAAAACCTTGATTCGCATATTGCGGGAGATTGAACAAATTACCATGGTAAAGCACGAGGATTGGCCCGGTTTGGAAAAAATTAGCCAATTGAAACAGGCGATGCATGATAATATAATTGCCCATACACCCATTTTATGTGGCAATGGCGGTTTATTTTTAGATTTTGAATTGCAACGCGGGGCCGATGGGGCAATGACCGGATATTGTTACCCCGAATTATTGGTGAAAATGGTAAAATGCCAACAATTGGGTCAATGGGGCGATATGTTTCAAATTTTCAACCGCCATTTGCCATTGGTGCGTTATGAACAACAACCCAATATTGGTTTGGCGGTGCGCAAATATGCCATGATGCGCCGTGGTATGATTCGCCATGACACTTGCCGGCACCCCAGCCCCAAATTAAGCCCAACGGCCCGCCAAGAGATTGATTTTTTATTAGAAAATATTAACAATGCCGAATAAAAATATAAAAAAAATTTGTTTAATATCCGATTCCACCGGTGAAACATTGCGTTCATTGTTCAAGGCGGTGGTGGTGCAATTTCCCGATATATATTTTGAACATGAACTTTACCCCGAAATACGCACCCCCAGCCAAATTCAATTAATATTAGACCAAAACCCCGATAATTTTGCCATGGTCTTATATACTTTTGCCAAAAACGAACTGGCGCAAAAGGCTTCGCAATTGGCGCGCGATAATAATATACCGGCCATTGATGTTTTAAGCCCCTTTATTAACCAATTTGCCATTACCTTTGGGGTGCAACCCGAACATCATATTGGCAACCAGCATATTTTGAATGACGAATATTTTCAACGCATTTCGGCCATTGATTTTACATTAAACCATGATGATGGCTTGGGTGAAAAAAGTTTGGGCGATGCCGATGTTATATTATTGGGTCTGTCGCGCACCTCCAAATCGCCCACCGCCACCTATTTGGCCAACCGCGGGGTCAAATGCGCCAATATTCCCTTTGTGCGCACCGAAAATTTACCGCGTGAAATTTATAATTTAACCAAACCATTTATTATTGGTTTAATAAAAAACCCCGAGGAATTGGCCGAAATACGTAAAATCCGCCTGCAAATGTTAAACCAAAGCCAAATTTCTGATTATACCAATATTGAAAAAATAGAGGAAGAATTGGTGATTTTCAAGAAATTATGCAAACAAAACCAATGGCCGATAATTGATGTTTCCCACCGGTCAATTGAGGAAAGTGCGGCCGTAATTTTACGCAAATTAAAGAACCATCAAGAATGTAAACAGGATAGCTTGACATGAATAAGGCCATCATTTTTGACCGCGATGGGACATTAAATATTGACCGGGACGGATATACACACGACCCCAAAAAATTGGAATGGATAGAGGGAGCCTTGGACGCATTATTATATTGCCACCAACGCGGGTTTTTAATTTTGGTTATTACCAACCAATCAGGGATTGGGCGGGGGTATTATAGCACCGCAGATATGCAACAATTTCACAATGCAATGAATAGCCAATGCGCACCATTGGGTTTTCAAATTACCCAATTTTACCATTGCCCCCATAAACCGGACGACCAATGCGAATGCCGTAAACCGAAAAATGCCCTGTTGGAACAGGCCATTAACGAGCATCAATTGCAACGCGATAATTGTTTTTTTATAGGCGACAAGGAAACCGATTATCAATGCGCATTGGCAAGTGGCATTGCTTTTGCTTATTACAGACAGGGGTCGTTATGTGATGTTGTGCAAAAACTTATTTAAATATTTTTTTGGTTTAATGGTGTTAGCCATTATTGGGTTGCGTTGTGAAACCCAAGCGGCCGAATTATTTTGCCCGGCCAAAATTTATGACGGACGGCCCGGCAATCAAAATGCATCACAACATCAATTAAAACAACAAATAAACCGCGAAAAACCCATTATTAATGGTGGTTCCATTCAATGTCGGGTATTTTCCACCAGCACCGACCATAATAACTTTATTCACCAACAGGAGGTTGGGATATTTGAAGACCATAGTTATGTAATGAATTATGCCGATTATACCATGATTTTTCAGCGCAATAATAATATTGCATTTGATAAAATGGACGAAGCTGACAACATAAAAATTCTATGCCCAATTGATAAATTTGATGGCAAAAAAATATGTTATATGAACTATATGGGCCTGCAAATTGGTTATGACAAACGCGGTAAATTATTTTTCACCCTGCCGGGTGGTATGAACCCCGATAATTTCAACATTATGGCCGAAAAGGGCGGTGAAAAATTAAAAATTATTGCCAACCCCGCCACCGGAATGCATAGTGCTCAGGTGGAGGAATTTTTGAAATTTATCAATAATAATGCAAATATTACGATAGCCCTGTTTGGTGATAATTACGGCAAACCAATTTCATCGGTGGGTATTGTCAGTGCGGTTAAAATAACCAAAATACTTTGGGAATTACCCCAGCAATAAGGTTTCTTGCAAATCTTGTATCGCCCGCATGGCATAGTCACGTTTTTTATCGGCCTTTTGTGTATTTTCGGGTAATGGGGTGAATAAGCCATAATTGCAATTCATGGGTTGAAAAGTTTTGGCATTGGCATTAATGGTAATATGCGCCAATAACGCCCCCAATGCGGTGGTGGCCGGTGGTATAATGGCCGGCATATTATTAAATTCACGGGCAATATTTAAACCGGCCAACAGGCCAATGGCGGTGGATTCTACATAACCCTCCACCCCGGTAATTTGCCCGGCAAATTTAATATGTGGGCGGGTTTTCAGGCTTAAATTTGGGTTTAATAATTCTGGCGATTTAATAAAGCTGTTGCGGTGAATACCGCCCAAACGGGCAAATTCGGCCCCCTGAAAACCGGGTATTTGCCGAAATATCCGCACCTGTTCGCTGTAAATTAACTTGGTTTGAAAACCCACCATATTCCATAATGTCCCCAATTTATTTTCCATGCGCAATTGTAATACCGCATATGGGCGGCGGTGCGGTTCCTTGGGGTCTAACAGGCCAATGGGTTTCATCGGGCCGTGGCGCAGAGTATCCACCCCGCGTTCAGCCATCACCTCCACCGGCAGGCACCCTTCAAAATAAGGTGTATCCTTTTCCCATTCCTTAAATTCGGTTTTTTGGCCCGCAACCAATTCGCCCACAAAGGCGCGATATTGTTCCTTGTTCATGGCAAAATTCCAATAATCATGGCCCTCGCCCTTGTCCCATCGTGACTGCATCCACCCTTGGCTGGCATCCAAACTTTCGGCATGAATTATTGGGGCTATCGCATCAAAAAAACTTAACTTATCACTTTGGGTTAATTCCTGAATGGCATTGCTTAAATTACCCGAAGTAAGCGGGCCAGTGGCAATAACCACAAAATCATCGGAGCCAAATTGGTTTAAATCGCTAATTTCGTGGTTTTTAATGGTTATTAATGGGTGGTTTTGCATATAATTGGTAATATATTGGGCAAAACCATTGCGTTCCACCGCCAATGCCGCCCCAGCCGGCAATTTGTTATTATCGGCCGATTCCATTATCAGGCTGTGCATTAGGCGCAATTCATGGTGCAATAAACCCACCGCATTATTCAAATATTCGTCCGAACGAAAACTGTTAGAACAGACCAATTCGGCCAACAGGCCGGTATGGTGGGCCGGGGTTTGCACCACCGGGCGCATTTCGTGTATGGTAACCGCAATGCCACGGCGCACCAATTGGTGGGCACATTCGCAACCGGCAAGGCCACCGCCAATAATATGAACTTGCCTCATCGGGCGGGGAAGCTGGCAAGTATTTGTGGCAATTGCGCCAATGAATGCACCGATTTTTCACCCGTTGCCCGGTTTTTCATTTCAAATTCACCATTTTGCGCTGACTTGGGGCCAATGGTAATGTGGAATGGAATACCAATTAAATCCATATCGGCAAATTTTTCACCGGCCCGCAGGTCTCTATCGTCATACAGCACTTCTAAACCGGCATTCAAACAGGTTTGAATCACCGAATCGGCCATTTTTTGGCAATGTTCATCGCCCAATTTCAAATTAACCACTGCAACATGAAACGGGGCGACTGGCATTGGCCAAATAATGCCAAAATCATCGTGGCTGGCCTCTATCATCGCCCCACACAGGCGTGAAACCCCAATACCATATGAACCTGATTGCAAATAAACCTGTTGCCCTTCGGGGTTGACCACCTTGGCATTTAATGGTTTGGAATATTTATCACCAAAGAAGAAAATATGCCCAACCTCAATCCCCCGGCCGGCATATTGAAATTCGGCCGGTATGGCATTATAGGCCTTTTCGTCAAATTTTTCCTCGGTGGCGGCAAATTTGCTGGTCCATTGGTTAATGAACGGGTTTAAATCGCTCTTATAATCAATATCCACATTGGGGTTTAATTCCAAAATCCGTTTGTCGCAAAAAACTTGCGATTCACCGGTTTTGGCCAAAATAATAAATTCGTGCGAATTTTCACCGCCAATCGGGCCGGTATCGGCCTGCATGGGTATGGCGGTTAAGCCCATACGGGCAAAAGTTTTCAAATAGCTGACAAACATGCGGTTATAGGCCTTTAAACCCTCGCTGACCGAAATATCAAAACTATATCCGTCCTTCATGTAAAATTCGCGCCCGCGCATTACCCCAAAACGGGGGCGCACTTCATCGCGGAACTTCCATTGAATATGGTAAATCATCTGTGGCACATCGCGGTAAGACTTCACACTATCGCGCATGATGGCGGTTATCACTTCCTCGTTGGTGGGGCCGTATAATAATTCGCGTTCGTGTCTGTCCTTAATGCGTAACATTTCTTGGCCGTAATCGTCATAACGGCCCGATTCACGCCATAAATCGGCCGATTGAATGGTGGACATCAAAATCTCGGTGGCACCGGCTTTGTCCTGTTCCTCACGCACTATTTGTTCAATTTTTTTCAATACCCTAAAACCTAATGGCAACCACGAATACAGGCCCGATGCTGATTGCTTTATCATGCCAGCGCGCAACATATAGCGGTGCGATGCTATGGTCGCATCGGCCGGCACCTCGCGCAGGGTTGGCACAAAATATTCACTCATTTTAACAAATTGTTTTAACATTTTTTCATTTTCCTTTGTTTCTTTACTATTTTTATAGTTTGGGCCGGCAATTACACGCCCAAAAACCCCTCTACTGATAAATATCTCTCACCCGTGTCATAATTAAAGCCCAAAATTTTGGCATTTTGGGGCAGGGTGGGTATTTTTTTGGCAATGGCCGCCAAAGTTGCCCCTGATGAAATACCAACCAATATCCCCTCTTGCAGGGCCGATTGACGGGCAAATTCCTTGGCTTCATCGGCCGTAACATGAATCACCCCATTTAATAAGTCAGTATGCAGGTTTTTGGGTATAAAACCGGCCCCAATACCCTGAATCGGGTGCGGGGCGGGTTGGCCACCGGCTATCACCGGTGAAGCCTCGGGTTCCACGGCAAAAACCTGCAAATTAGGCCATTGTTTTTTCAAAACTTGGGCGCAACCGGTAATATGGCCACCGGTGCCCACACCGGTAATTAAGGCATCAATACCACCCGGGAAGTCGGCCAAAATTTCACGCGCGGTATTTTCAACATGCGCGCTGATACAGGCCGGGTTTTCAAATTGTTGGGGCATCCATGCATTGGGGATTTCCTGCACCATTTCGGTTGCGCGGGCAATCGCCCCGCGCATTCCCTTTTCGCGCGGGGTTAGTTCAAATGTCGCCCCAAATGATAACATGATTTTTCTACGTTCCACCGACATTGATTCGGGCATGACCAAAATCAATTTATACCCCTTGACCGCCGCCACCATGGCCAACCCAATACCGGTATTGCCCGAAGTTGGTTCAATAATGGTTGCGCCCTTGGTTAACACCCCGGCCTTTTCGGCCTCGTTCACCATTTGCAGGGCAATGCGGTCCTTGATTGAACCGCCCGGGTTGGCCCGTTCCGATTTCACCCAAACCGCATTATTGGGGAATAATTTGTTTAATTTAATAACCGGTGTATTGCCAATGGTGGCCAAAATATTATCGTAAATCATGGTATTTTCCTTTTGTTTTATATTATGGCCATTGGGTTTTTAAGTCAACTGCTTTTGTAAAAGAGCATTTATGGAAATAATTTGAAATATTATGTAAGGTTCTTACTTAAAACATTATAAATTATATCCTGTATGCACTTGATAACATTTTAAAAATGCGGTGCTTCCCCTCACTTTTTATTTTTTATGGGGAGGGGAACGATAGCAACTTGCAATTCAATTTTGTGCTTACAGGTTGCTTGTGTGAACCACCCCGCCCTATAACCACTTGTGCATGGCTACGCCCTTTCAAATGAAAAACATGAAATTGTTCATGTTTTTATCCGTTTTCTTGCGAAAACGGCATTTGAAAGCCTCGCAGAGAGGAAGGAAAGTAACTTGCAACGCTTAAAATTGCTTACAGGAATCAGAAAAAGCAACTTGCAACTAAAAAGTGTGATTACAGGCAACATTATAAATTTAAACTTGTATGCACTTTTGGTAAATTTAAAAATGGACTCTTTCCCCTCTCTGCGAGGGGTGGCAAATTCAAGCGTAGCGCAGAATTTGACGGGGTGGTTTACCGCCGGCCTGTTAATAAAATGAATATGCGTTGTTAAAGATAATATTTCAGATTTAATCATTTTTATAATCTTTCATAAAGCATAACCATTTTATAAGCAACCCAGTGGTAAACCACCCCGCCCCCTATCGGGGGCACCCCTCGCATAGGGGAAAGATAGTAACTTGCAATGTTTCATGGTGCTTACAAGATTCAGATATAGTAACTTGAAATGTTTCATGGTGCTTACAAAAAATATTATAAATTGTATCCTGTAAGCACAATAGCCCAATTTAAAAATGCTATACTTCCCCTTGTCTATAAGAAAGAGGTATGAAATAGGAAAAATATTTCATATAATTATCTTAACGGGATAATTGAAAAAGCGGGTAGCGGATTGTGCTTCCCCTAGATAGCAAGTATCGTTCGGAGTTTAATCGCTACCCGCCGATTTTCCCCAGTTTCGTACGGATAATTGAGCAAAATGAGAATTTTGGCTCGTAGACAAGGCAGAAAAAAGGAGAAAACCATGTCAAGAAATATCATATCCATTGATGTATCGCAAGAAAAATTAGATGTATATTTTGCGAATAATAACGAATATAAGATTGTTAAGAATGACCCAAAAGCAATCAAGAAATTGGTTATATTATTCAAAAAATGCAAGGCTGATTTGATTGTATTTGAACCTACAAACATTTATCATC
>JACCDX011773541.1_pt1 | contig 49957 bp, 92 predicted proteins | sample 7449681 | NCBI WGS metagenome assembly JACCDX01 (sample SAMN15323450, study PRJNA562643) | freshwater metagenome | isolation source: river surface water | place: USA:Blue River Watershed | collected 2017-08-18
AGTAAACCCTCAACTGTTGGTTTGTAGCCTCCTGCAATGCGTGCCCATCCGCGAATTGCATCTGTCTCGGACGCAACAATGTTCCCTGCGGGGTCAATCACATTCCAATACTCAGGCTCCTGCACAGGTGCTGCGGGTGGGGTGGCTGGCATGCTAGACTGATCAACAACGCAGACAGCGCACCACTGACGCGCCAAGCGCTCTGGGGTCAAGTAGTCCCATGCCTCTGAGAATGTCAGACCAGATGTTACCTCTGCGCCAGAGTTGTAAACGCTCCAGTTCACAGGCTCCTGCACAGGTGCTGCAAGATATTTATTAATAGTAGCAATGGCGTCTTCAACCTGTTTAATCATTTTGTGCGTATCAAAATGTGGAGTAGCTTTGTATAGAGCGTAGGATGCTGTGTCTAGCGCCAGTTTCAGCTTCAATGCTTCGTTTTTTGTCATATTACGCTCACTGAAATAGTAAAGGGATTGACCCACCAAACAATTATCCAAAGTACAATAGCAACTGCTGCAAATACAGGTCCTAAGAATACTTGTCCTGAAAATCCAATCTCAGAAATCAAAGCCGCAACAGCAGTAAGGGTAACAAAGGCAGCTATACCTACAAGGCAAATTAGTCCGAAGATCGTAAGAATCGTCATTTGTTTTCTCCTTTTGCTCGAATAGCAGCGGCACAATTTTGTGCTCCAGCGGCCATACTCATGAGTGTATGTTTACCAAAGTCTGTAACAAATGGCCCTTCGGTAACACCACCAAAATTGTTTGACTCCTCATCACACACCTTTGCACACTCCTCACGCTCATCAGCACGGACAAGAGCTTCAAAGGTTTTGAGGCAGTCCATTGAAGCCATGCTGACTTCTGCGCCACCGTGTAGCATTCTTATGTAACCAGCCTCACGGGCCATTTCAATAGTGTCTTTCATTTGTTTTCTCTTATGTATCTGGCAGCTTGTGAACCCCAGAAAAGGTTAGTATCGTTCAGATCAAAGAACTTCGCACACTGCTCACGCTCGTTAGCACGAACAAGAGCTTCAAAACGCTTTAGCATTTCACTAAATAACCACTCATCACTAGGTAGTGTAAACCCAGCCTCACGAGCTAAATCTTTCATGATAAAAACACCGCCTTTACTTTTTCATGGTCAGGGTAGTCTTCACCGGTTCTACTAAAGAAACCAACCAGTTCATGCTCACCATAGTACCATGCAGTATTAACATTCAAAGCAATAGTACAGCTTCCTGTGTGATCAACATCATTAACTCCGCCCTCATATCCGGAGATAACAACTTGAGCCTCAGGGTCATGACACTTTAGTTGCTCAATAAGTTCTTTAACTTTCATTTGCAATCCTTGAGATTACTTCTAAAAAAGTACCACGGACATAAGTACCTTGGTCTCCAACTGTAAAAATAAGAGTACAATTACTCTCATATGGTTTAACCTTTACAATATACTTTGGGTTAATTGCAATAGTATCACCGTCAGTGTGTTTAAAGTACAAAAGTTTCATCCGAAAATCTTTCTTTGAATTTCTGCCATTACCAATTGTTCTGCTTCACGTTTAGCAACATGAAATGGGATGTACCGAGGAAACTGTTTCTTACAATAAAACCGTTCACCACTCACCTCAACTTTCATAAAGAATTCATTTACGACCTCTAAGCACTCATTTACTGTTGGGTTAAAATGATACTCAATTACTCTCATCTTCTACCTTTCCCGCTACTCCTGAGCGTATACAGGGCTTACAAATAAACTTCGAAGGAACACTAACTACTGCATAACTGTAAACCTCAGGATTCATTTGTTTACAGTAGTCACAGTAACAGAAGATCCTTGATTGTGGATTACACTGAACCTTCCTTACTTTCATTTAAACTTCCAATCCAAGTAGCTTCAATCCAGCTTCATGATGTGGTTTCATTTTCTCTAGTGCTTCCTCAGACGCTAGATAGTTAAATACCCTTGCATGCATTACCTCATCAGGTAAAATTGCTCGGAATACCTTTCGGATGTCTTCATCTATTTCCTCAGAAGCAGCAATTGCTTTAATGCGATGTAGCCTCATCTCTTCAGCGTGAGCACCAGCAGCAAAACAGTCGTCTGCACCCCATGCGTTATCGAATACAGGTTTCCAGTACCGCTTCTCAGCATCTTGAAGCGTTACTTCAGGTAACTCCAATCCACGGTTAATCAAAAGTTGTTTAATCCAAGAGGCATGCTGTGACTCGTCTATAGCAATCTTGCCAAGTAGTTGACGTTGTTTACCATTTACCTCTTCATGCTCCTGTAAACCCTCAATACGGTGTGCTGCTGTTACCTCCCCGATATATTGTCGAGTTAACCAATGATTTAGCTCTTCTTTAGAGCTAGTTACTTTATTCAGCCATTCTTGTGTAGTAGTCATTTAACCTCCACTGCTTTTACTTGTTGATCTTCTCGGCAAAACAATTTAGCCGTGTATTCTGCTTTCTCAAGGGAGTCAAACGTGTAGTCTCGAATCCATAACTCCCAAGGACTCCAATCTACACGACTTGATGCATAGCAACCATCGTAACAACGTCTTTGTGGATCTGTATTAACTAGCTGTCCACGGCGAATGTGAAGTTCATAAATCATTTGAAGATTCCAATTCTTTAGTTCTCATAGCTGCATACATAATTGCTACACTATCAAGGTTACCTCTTAAATACTCTTGTATGTAGGGGTGTAAATCAGATTCAAAATCAGACAAATCGAATTGTTTACATCCACCAAGACCATGCATACTTGATTGAATGTTTGCATTCATCAATGCAGATGCCACGAGTTCACCAAATTCTTTAACCTCTTTTGAAGGATAATTAGTTAGACAAATCATAATCTCTCCTAATCCATTCTGCACAATCATCTGCAATCTTAGTTGGAACGTTACCGTCACAACCAGCTACAGCGGTTCCCATTTGAAGGCAAGTAGTTTCACAATCGTAAGCTACAGCCTTAACAAGCCGTACTAGATCTTCCGAGGTAACAGGAAAAGCGATATTGACATCAATTAATTTTCTGATCTTATCATTCATAGACTTCAAAGTAGTCTCCAATATCCTTTGCTGTAAAAGGGTCATCGTTATTTAGAGCAATCTGAATAGATTGTCTAACAACAAGTTTACCAAACACTTCAAGGGCCTTCAGATCCCATTCATCAGGTGTACCTTGTGACATCAGCCCAGACTCCCAAGCTAACTTTTCAAGATTCTCATTCATACTTTGCTTTCAACTTTGCTAACAGGGCTAACTCGGTTGCTCGTGTATTATCTTCACTAACCTTTTGTTCTATGATACGGGTATTACGTTCTTCAGGGGTTTCTTCTCTCTCGGCAATGATTGATAGCACGAGTGTATCATCATAGTCATAGTCAACATCAAATCGTAGTTCTAAACCCTCATATTCTTCAATAAGGTCTTCAATACAATTTTTAATATAATCCAGTGTTGCACCATCCATCCAACTGCTAGGGCTACCAAGCTCTTGTACTTTTTTACGAATTTTCATTTGCATATTCCACCAGTGTTACTGTTCCTGTAATTGATTGGCTAAAGTTATCCAGCATCATGAGGATAGTGTCTTTATCGCCACCCGCTAAACCCATACCAATGTACGGAAATCCAAACCTTGATTTTCCGTGATACTTAGCTAGGCCTCTCAAAATCTTTTCAAATGCAGCATACTCAAACCGATCTTTAAATTCTTCACCTTTTTTATTATAGGTTAGCTGAGTATAAGCATTTACAATTGTGAACCCATCTGCTTCAGCAAAGGTTATACTACCAAGCTTATTTTCAGGACTACGTCTATCATCTACATCAGCGTAGAACGCTTGTGGATACTGTTCTCGAATTTGCCTAGCAATACCGGAATTCATAGTACTCTGACAGTTTGCTCCATGAACAATTAAGTCAAAGTGACCCTGTCGAGCAAGCTCAAGCAAGTCACCCTTCATCTTCTTTAGCGTAGTCATAATTTCTCCAATATTTCTTCAAAAGACCCTTGTAGTTTGCGTAAGCTGAATTATGCTTATACATGGTACGCTTCTCAAACCAACGACCCCAATCAAAGTAGCAATTCTGGCAACACCAGTCAGGGTAGTAGATTGCTGTCTTACGTGGCCTCTTGTTCTCTTCTCCATTAGCAGTAAATCGACTCCAATACCTTGGTAAATGTTTTAGCCGTAGCTTAGCTCTTGTACTGACTCTCATAAAAATTCTCCAAATAGGTTCTTCGGGTTTGCTCAGTTGTCTCAAGCCATACCTGTTTAGGTACTTCCGCCAACACACGATCAACAACAGCGTCCCACATAAAATCAATTTGACCTTTGATAAGCTTGGAATCACGGTACATCAATTCAACATTCGACTTAGACAACCTCATTAGCTTTTTCTTACCAGCGTAGTAGGGTGTCTTCAACTTGCAAGGATACTGATTGTAAGTGTCATTAACACGGTAAACCATGAAACCTTCACCCTTATCAATCTTAGCAAGATTCAAAGCATCCTGAAGAGTCATCTCAGTAACCGCCAAATTACGCATTGGATGGAAGTCTCCAGTAGCCTTACACCTGTTACCAAGGTAATGCAGTCCAACACGCTCTTCAACGATATGAGGGTCTTGTGGCAAAACAACCTCAAACAAGCAAGTACTATCATGCTCAATAATAAGTGAGTGAAGCTTGTAGTCTTTCAAGATCAGCTCTCGAGCCCATTGAGCGTACTCTGAAGTAGTGGAGCCTGTTGTTGACACAACTAATTCACCTCGATGCAGAGTAGCACAAGCCATGTAGCCATTGATCTTCTTGTAAACCTTTACTGGGGTTGTAGGAGGCAATCCACTCCACCAGTTGTTCTCAAGAAAGTTAAAAGACTTACGAGGAGCAGCCTGTACTACTGTACCGTCTCGATTATCATAAACATGACCACGGCACTCAAGTAGTTTTGGGTGTTTACTCCAGAGATATTCATACATCACTTTACGGTGATATTTGAAAGTAGACAAGTGTCCATCTACCTTTACAGTTGCCAATCCTTGGTCAACCAACTCAAGCTGTTCTTTAAAGCTTAACATCAAAGCGATCTTTCATTTGTTGAAGTTTATCTTCGGGTACACCATGAATACTACTCTTACCATGACGATTCTCAACGATCACGGATACAAAAGTTGCACTAAACTGTTTAGCAATCTGTTCGTAAGTCTCAATTTCCTTTCGGGTTGTGGATGTGTTTGACACACATACATTGAAACCCTTAGCCAAGGCATCAATAGTACGATGTTGACAATGCAAATGAGCTTTACCAAGTTTAGTAGAGTCAAACTGATACTCACCATCTTTGATAAAGTACTCATCTGCCTCAAACACATGATCCACAAGACCAGAGTTAAAGAGTTGATAGGCAAGTGTACTCTTTCCAGAGCCAGGTACACCACGGATCAAATAGAGGGTTTGCTTATTACCAGTCATTTTGAAATGTAAAATATCCGTTGTTCATACAGTCGGTGGCAAATGCCTTCCATTTTTCAGGATTATGATCAAAGTATCGGTAGTAATCTAGTTCCCGACAATCAACCGTCTCATACCGTTCTTTATAGAAATCATCGTACCAGCATAGCTCACCATACTGTTTTTCAAAATCACTAGGGCGAATAACCCAACTTTGATGAGTGACAAGATGATTAGGACACCCCTTCCAGACTTCATAACGGTCTTCCCAAGGTTGAGTCTGATCCATTACAAATTCTTTTACAATTTTCTTTTGTTGTTCGATATCAGATACAAACAACGATTTAACTTCAGCTTTAGACTTGCTCATATGTTTCCCAAAAAATGTCTGGTTTGCATGCATAGAATTCACCATGCACACCCTTGATAATAAAGTCACCCTCAGTTGCAATATGCTTAACTGTAAGGTTAACACCATCCTCTAGTGTACCAACCTCCATTTCAGCTTTTGCGTCTGGATGACGAGCTTTTTTGATCAAACCAATACAGTCGCCCATCCAACAACGCAAATCATTCATTGTCTCTGTGTCGTATACAAACTTCTTTGCTTCAATAACAACTGGTTTTTTACGGTACTTCATTAACGTTCCTCCATAAAATAGTGAGCAGTGCGAAAGATTGCAACTGCTGTTAAGGCTAATACTGCAAGAGTCCCGAAGAACAGAGGACTAAAGCAGATCAATGAAATAAACAAACAAACCAAGAAACCAATAGATAGTTTAACAGACAAAGGCATTTATTTTCCCTCAATGATATAGAACAAAATACGCATCAGTGAAACAGCAACAACAATAGGTACTAGAAGTTGCCACGGTGCAAACACAAGGAAAGACACCGCAGCAATCGCAACTATTACCGCAGCTAAGACTACAGTAATAGGGTACTTCATTTCAGAGTCAACTCAACACGAGCACGGATCTCATCCAATGAATCTTCATTAACGAAAGAACCATTCAAGAACACACTACGCAGACAACCCTGTGTTTCTTGCTTAAGTGTCTGTTGATCATACAGAACGAAGGTGTCACCCTCACGCTCAACACGCAGCAAACCCTTAGCAGACTTCTTAACACCAGTGTCTGTTACCGGATCCTTGAACAATTCTTGACCTACCCCATCGATCTCACAATAGGTAGCCTTCATAGCAAAGCCGTGGGTGTCACGAGTCACGTACTGGTATGTATATGAACCAATGCCAAACACTGTATTGCAAGAAGCAAAACCTTTGTCAGCCAATCGTTTCATAATCCGATCAGCACGATCAAGTGTAATCGAGTCACCGTAGATCAAGCCAACTCGTTGATTCAGTACTTTGAAACCTTTGTCAGTAACAGTACCACCGAATGTATCCCAAAGACATTCAACAGCACCCTTCTGAGCAGGTGTCAATGTTACCTCTTTGAAAGTAGGTTCTTTCCAACCATCAATGTAGTAGAAAGTCTTATCATGACGATTCCAATATGGATAAACAGTAACCTCTACACATTTATCGTTGATCCTGAACAATGCAGAATATGAATCCGCACCGCACTCATGAGGTGTAAGATCTTGAGCATCATCATTAGCAAGACCCTCAACATGCATTACAGCTTCATCAAGATCTTCTGCTGTAAGAACCTCGATACCACACAAGATATCGACTGGATCACCTGAGTCAGGACGGAACACTACCTTGGCAAGACCCAACTCATTTGGTGTACGATCAAGGATTTCCTGTTTCAGTGCTGCAGCTGTCTCTGTAATGACATGCCAGAAGTCCCATGTATCGCTAACAATACTGACCACACCACTGGGGCAGACCTCAGTAATCAATCGGCGATAAGTCTCAAGCTCAGTATCCTTACCACCAGCACTCATAACAGAGTGTTCAGAGGCAGGTACAGAACCACCAACAAAGCTATCACGAGCATTATAGTAACGCTCAAGATAATCAATAGCTGGAATAGTATCAGTACCAAGGAAACTCAACAAGTGACCAGCAGCAGAGCTTGCATCATGCAAACCACTCAAGCCACGGAGACTGAAGTCGTGACCCTGCCACAATACAAAGTCCAATGGTGAGCCTGTCTGGTTAGCATAGCTCTGGATTAGCTTACGGTACTCATATGCAGTGGTAGCTGTAGTACAAGACTTCCAGAGTTCAGCACTCAAAGCAGTCTCAAGATAGTTTGGCAACCATCCAAAGTCAGGGTGAGTGTTTGTGATAGTCATGACTGGAACCTTAGTAGGAACCAATGAACCTTCTGGCAGAGCCTTAATGTGAATAGGCAAGTAGCCAAGCTTATGCAATGCAGCAATATGGGAAGAATCTACAGATCCTTGACCCAGGCTTGTGTTGTTTCGGCGATCATACTCAGCCAAGACCAGACCCAGAGGCAAGTCAAAGAAACCTTTCTGGAATGCGTCAACCAAGAACCACTTCACAAAGCCTTGCAGACCAAAGAAGACAATCTTAGAGTCCTTGTTAGCTGCGTAGTTGTTTGATCGTGGTGTAAAGTTACTGTAGATCTTTGTCAGACCGTTTGGGTACATGGCTTTGTGGCCAACTTTGTAGAAATCGCAAGCAGTGATAGGATTGATAAATGTAGTCATTTTGGTTCTTTCTTTAGATAGTTTCAGGGAGCAATTTACCGAGAACTTGGACTCGGAGTGCAAAGTTGTTATACAGGTTGTAGCAGTACACGGTATCAAATACATCGTGTAGTTCTTTATCTCCTTTTGAGAACAGTCCGTGAGTTACATACAAGTCGAGTTTATTCAATCGTGGTTGAGTATCACGAAGCATTTTTCCAAGAGCTAAGAAGGTAGCACCTCCATCGCACAAGTCATCAACAACACACGCAGTGCCCACAAGAGAGTCCCTTGCGTAGTTGTCATAGGCTACCCCATCAGCTGTACGTGTCTTTGTCAAGTAGATAGCTTCTGATACGTTGTTGCTTATTTGATAATGGTTTAGTAGTTTACTGTGAGCACCAAGGTCTGGAGCAATCATCGTGTCGTACTTACGTAGTGCCCATGCACAGTCATGCTGTTGATTCACAATAAGATTGTAGCTATTTGAGCTTAGTAGTTCGATTGTCTTTGTACTATGTGGGTCGTCAATAATTACATTTCGACAATAGGACATAGACCGGAACATTTTTGTAAACACCTCTAGTGCATTACTCTCCCCAGCATGGCACACACGATCTTGTCGAGCATATGGTACATATGGCATGCGAATAGAAATGTTGTCTTTGCTTACACCAGACTCTCGAAGTGCATCAAGTAAATTAAAATACACAATCAAGTCTTGACTGTTAGGAACCCAAAGTGTTACCCAAGTTTCTACATTTCGAATTGTGTCAGGAAGTTTTACACCAACCTCTTTACCCGGAAACAACCAAGTTTTGAAGTCGATCTCAACTGCGTTTTGTTCAAGTGTAATCATTATTTAACCCATTTCTCAGCGCTTGCAAGGAAGGCTTTTCCTTTGCTTGTTACATACAATGTCAATTTAGTTTCAGGTTTACCAACTGAATCAATCAACAACTTTTTAACTGGTAAGCTTTTCATTCCTGAAATTGTGCCAAACCCAGCAATACGAACACCATGCCATTCTTTGTCATCTTGCTCGTAGTAGCTCTCTACTTTAGCAAGGTAGACTTCGAATTTAGCCTTACGCTCACGATAACCATTAGTATGCTCAACAGGTGCGGTAAATTTCTCAATCAACTTCATTTCAATAACTCCACGGATAAAACTTCTTTTGTATCACCATCAAAGGTAACTTTTAGGTTTCCTAGTTCCCAATGCTCAGGTGTTCGTACCCTAACAGGCTTCCACCCTGTGGTTTCATAGTCAATAATAACAAATTGCTCAATGTTAGGTTTCTTTACAGGCTTAACTCGGAATTTCTCTTCCTTGTGAAAAGCTGGAAGGAACCCTTGTTCTACTAGCGAAGGTAAATCTTTCCATTCACAAAAGGTACGGGAGTATTGTTGTACTACTTTACCCTCAAGGTAAGCCAAAATAAATTCGTGGTTTGGATGTTTGCTCATACGATCAATGCGTTAAAGTATTTGTGGATAGCCTCAAGCTCTTCTGGAGAAGGCTCTGTCTTAGGTTCAGCCCAGGACAGGACTTTGTAAATTGAGTTACGAGTCTCAAAAGTATTGTCGTTTACTTGATTCAAGATCAAACTTGAATACATGTAACGGTGTACTAAGTCATGCCGTTCTTCGTGAGAAACACAAGTACCCTCTAGTTGATAAGGTGTGTTTCCTCCATCCCGTAGTAGCGTAGCGTTTCTTAAAAATCCAATTGGTTTAGTCATAAATTTTGATGCTCTCTATTTCTCGATAAACAAGTTCTGTTTCAAACAATTCCTGATACAGTGGATGGAGACCCGGAACCATTGTTCTCAGAATAGCCTCAATGTGGTCATTGGACATTAATTTAAGCTTTGCGTATCTTAGCGGTTGCTTCCCATCTTTGCCGTACGTACCCCAACCAAAGTATTCACGCTGTAGATTGAAAGGATCATCGCTGTAGACTGACAACTCAGTATAAGGCTCAGAGTGACCTGCCGACCTACGTAAGTAGTCTAGACCACCATCAACCATGTAGGTCTCACCATTTTTATCGGTGTACTCTTTGTAGTCATGTCTACCGAATGACTGTAGTGCTGTACCGTCTGGTGTAGAAATCAGATTAGCTACTAGTCGCCTTGGATTAGACTCCATCATATTCGACGCCCCACTTCAAACAGAAAGCTTTTACTTTCTCAATAACCTCTTCATTGTACTCAATCATGCTATCCCAACTCTCTGGATTGTCTTCGTAAAAGTCTCCACCACAGCCACAATCACAACCAAAGCGTACTTCGGAATACTCATCTGAGTACAACACGTTACCGTATTCAGATGCTAGACTTGAAAGCTCACTCCACTTCATTTTGTTTCCTAATTAGATTAACACCTACGCCATAGTATCCATTCGAACTTCCGTAGAATCGGATGTCTACCCAACCTTTAATAGTTGCAAGTTTATAGAAAGTCCACATCCCCCACTCATCGTTATCACCATCATCTTTAGTAGACTCTTCTGAATAAAGAATAGGGGTACCAACCAAGTCTTGTAATTCTCCGGTAATATCTTCAACGTAAACACTCTCACAACAATCCTGTTCATGATACAGTTTAAACGTTTCTGTTTCAGTTTTAAAGATGATTGCGTCATCAATCGCTTCGACACTAGTAAATGTCAAACCTAACAAATCAGACATATTAGCATACTTCATTCAAACGCTCCTTTGCATGTGATACACACTCGTTACAAATGTGTTTACTTTGTGGTCCTTCTTGACCATTATGAAACAAATGTTTAACCTGTTTTTCTGACTTCTTACAGAAAGAACAAATACCTTCTTTCTTCTCAGGACGCTTAAACGGAATTACGTTGCTCATTTTGAAGTCTTTCAATTTCATTAGCTGCTTCTTCAAGCAGGTCTGCAATACGATCAGGCTCACCGTTCTGAACAGAACGTCTTGTGGGTATCTGTCTTCGAATCTCTGCTCTGATCCTCAATCGTTCGATTAATGTTTGCTGTCGTACGTCCATCCAAGCTCTTTCATCATTTTGTGTTTAACAAGTAAGTTAGGGCTTCGATATACCTCAGTATCTCGGAAACCCATCATCACACCAACCTCACAAACTGCTCCACTACGACATACACCAGCAACACAATGAACTACTACATTCATTCTCTGCTCTTGTGCATGCTTAAGAAGCCTTACAAGTTCTATTGCCTGAGCATCTGTTACACAAAACTCTTCAGCATAACCTTCGTTACCCTCTAGATCAAGAAACTCAAATTGATGTGTTTCTCTAAACTTGTATAGTGGTTCTGGAAATTCCATAAGAGGGTCTACGATTTGAATTAACATTGAGTTAGGTCCAGCATCGATATGGAATCCCTTTTTAATGTCAATTAGAGATACGTTCTGAATCCAGGGCTGCATTCCATCCCCCTTCTTCCCAGGATTTGAATGTTGCCCTTGACATCCTAATAACGTGTTCGGGTAAAACTCTTGAAGTACCTGCATACCATTCATCCTCAAAAGAACAACTACATTTTGCTAAGAAATGCTCATACTCAGCATTCCAAACCCACATTGGTAAAGCACCCCAACTCATGATGCAAGTTTCCAAAGACCAATGTTCGCGAAGGCATATCCAGCATAGGCTACAGCCATACCAGAGTTACCTTTTAAACCCTGCTCAACTGCAACATAAGCATAGATTGCACCTGTTAGTGCGATTAACCAACCTGACATTCTTCTAGCTCCTTAAAAAGTTCTTCAGCATCTCGTTGTACAGCCCAAGGGATTCCATTCTTAGGGTCTTCCTGCTCATAGTTATCCATGTAGTGCGCGTAGTCAGATCCTACTTTGATATAACTATATTTTTTCTGCCATTCATACTCGATACCTTCAACAGGTAGTGTAGTTACTACTTGATCGAAAGTACACCCACCATGGAAATGCAGACTCTTAGTAGCTGCTGGTGTTTTAAACAATGGATGTTTTTCAGAAATCAATGCATATACGTTCCACACCCAAACACCCAGCTCAGAATCAGAGGTTTTCCATGCTCGGATTTGTATATTAAAATCTTTTCCTCGTGTAGTCCACTCATATGCTGGATTAGTAAAGTTCATTTGCGCTTTCTGTTTTGATTTCATTAAATGTAGTACCTTGGTATGACTGAACAAACAGCCATTTCTTCTTGCAACTCTCGCAACTCATCCGACCTGTAACTGCGTTTACATCTACAGACCCAGAAGCAACAAGTGTTTGTACTTGGTTATCAATTGAGTATCGGCAGTCATTACGACCACATCTTGGTTTAATCATGTATGCTCCACAATCTGAATTCCAGCAGCCTTTATAGCTGACTGGCAAATAGGACAAGGTTTAGCGTTTAGTGGTAAACCAGTCCTTCCGAATCTAGACACAAAAATTCTATGTGCCTTACTCAAATCTTTACATCTCAATATTGCCTGTACCTCTGCATGTAGAAAAATTTTCTTGTGAAGGCCAACCTCTCTAGCGTATTTAGCCATCATAGGGTGACTCTTCACATAGTTGTTTTGTCCAATAGAAAGTACACGCCCTCGCTTGTCGTATATCACAGCGGTTAATGCGTGTCTAGTCTTCATTTAAGTAAGCTGCTCCAATACCTTCATTTTGTTAGCTGTATACCATAGACCACCCTGTGATTTAGGTCGTTGGTGTTCAGTGTAGTCTTCAATTTCGATTTTACACCACACACGTTCTTTGTAACTTAGATGAGGTGCATTTGGTGTAGAGCAACAATGCCAACCAGGACGATAAGCATAACCATCAGTGGGATGGGATTCTGCATTATAATCAACTCCAGTAACAATCTTTTGTTTTCGGTTAATAAAAAGGGGACCATAAGTCCCGTCTTTGCGCTTTCGGAAAAGTTTATATGCAATCATTTAGCTAGCTGTTTCACCACTCGTTGCAGTTCAGCCAACTTTTTAATTTCACTTTTAAACCAACGAAGAGCACTTTTATGCCGGTTCATATCTTTAAACCACACAGCAGTTGCTTCTGGCTGATCTTTATCACAACGATCATACAAGAACGTAATAACATTCTTTGAACTAGTTACAGCTTGCTCATATGTATGAATCTGATCAGCAATCACAACTTTCAGATATTGCGCTTGTTGTGTTGTAAATGGTTTAGTCATAGTAAGGTTCCTTAATCATTGATGCATAGTCGGGTTCGTATTGGTCTTCTTGGTTTTCGTATTGCTCTAAGAACTCTACGCTGATCTGATCAAGTACAGATTCAGACATGATATCGATAATCTCAACATCATTTAGTTTAGCACTAACAACCCAAGCGGTTGATCCATAGCCGGGGCAATCTGGATATTCAGGTTCACCACCTTCATAATCCATTTCACATTCCAGATAAAGATTGTGTTTAAGTTGGTATGTAAAAGAAATAGTCATTGTGTCAGAATCTGAAGAAGAATGTTGATACCTTGAACAAACATCATTTGTTCTTGTGGTTGTAAATCCTGCCACTTTCTATTAGAACCAAACTTATCAGCCGCTGCCGCATAAAACTTTTCAACATCACTCATTTCAACATTCCCTTTTCATCGTAGTAGTTTTCAGCTTCTTTACAAGCCAACAAAATTGATTCAATTCGGTTTGCTAGGTGTTGATCACGATCACTACAAACGTAACCTCCATTAAGCAGCACATCAAGAACCATCGCTAGTCTTGATTTAGCTTCTACAAAATAGTCTGGCTGTTTCACTGATACCTCTCCATTAATTCTCTCCGTTGGATCTCAAGCATCTTTAAATGCTTGTCAAGCTTATCAAACTGTTTAGCATCGTACAATGCTAACGCTTCACTACCTTTGGCTAGTAGGATTCCCTTGTACATTACCACTCAATCAAACTCCTCTACAACTTCGATTTCAACAGCAAGATCTGGTACTAGCATAGCAAGAAACCGCTTTAGTTCCCATGCAGTGTCTGGGGGACGATGATCCTGCCAAACTAGGTCTCCTTTATAAAACAACTCATACCAATCATCGTCATTGGTTTTAATTACTAGCTTATCTGGCATATAATCCTTTATTAGATAGGTGTGAACAATTCCTGCTCTTTTATTACCCTAGCATTTATAGCTTCCTGCATAGTATTAAAAGAGCCTAAATGGTAGTGAATACTGTTGTGTGTAATTTTAGCTACCCATTTTTTATTCTGTTTATTAAAGTAAACACCTTTAATACCAGATAAGTTATTACAATTTACCTTTCTATTTTCTTGATTTAACTTTTTAGAAACAAGTCTTAAGTTATCAATACGGTCATCGTATCGGATTCTATTCTTATGATCTACTTCTAGTTTTTTATCACTAATCACATCATTAAACAGAATCCAAACTAATCTGGACCTACGATATCGTTTACCTTTTATTTTTATAATTACATATCCATCCTGGTCTACAGAACCTGCAGTTGATCCAGCTAATACGCGATTACTTTGCTTGACTTTCCATAAAAGAGATCCACGCTGCTCATCATATATAAATAACTCTTCTAGTAAAGCTTTATCTATCATTTAACTGAAACCATTCCTTTAAAGTCCATAGGAACAACAATAGTGTGTACTTTACCTGAAGCAATACCTTCAGCAATCTTCATGTTAGCTTGCGCTTGCATGTAAGCAATAGACTGGCCTGAGTTGCTTGAGAGAGCTGCCATACGCTCAGACTCTTTTTTAGCAATTTCAACTTCAGTCTGTTTAACCTTAAGTTCATTTTGAGCACGGACATATTGAGTGGCTGATTGCAGGATCTCAGCGTTAGGTAAAATGTTACGAACTTGAACAACGGTCAGTGATACAGCGTTATCAAGCTTTTCTGTTTTCAGTTGCTCGTGAACAGTATCTCGAATTTGCTCTTCAATTTTTGCTCGGTTGTCAGCCACTTCAAGCGACTTATAGCCACGAACTACCTTATATGCAGCATTGTTAACTAGCGTGCTCATGTAGTTGTGCATCAAGTAGATATCACCATTGTGCTCACTGTGGAATGATCGACTCTTGGTGGAGTACAACTCAGCTACAGAAGTGGGGTTAAGCCCATAGACAACTGTAATATCGAAGTCAGCCAATGGGCTATTATCAGCGGTCATTGGTGTTTTGTTGTCAAGGTTAACTGAAATATCTTTTACAGGGAAAGTCAAGATAGAGCCAACCAATGTCTGATAGAAGCCACCTGCTGGCAATTCAGTGCCTTGGATTTGTTTGGATGCATCAATACGTACGCCTACTTCACCTGTCTCAATACGAGTACAGGCTTGGAGAGAAACGAGAGCAGCAACGATAGCGGTGATTTTGAAGAATTTAGTCATTTTAGTCCTTAAAGAAAGTTAGCAATCAGAAACATTGTCAAGAGAGAAGCGGCGGCCAGTGCGCCAATCTTAAAGGCAAGGCGATACTCACGAAGAGTAGCGGTGGATACTGCTTTGTAAACGAAAGCAAGTAACAGGGCAATCAAAAGAAAGACTGCAAAAAGCTTAATCATTAAATCTCCAATTTAAATTGATCATAAACGTCATAATGGAATCGATCATGAACCCACTCAAGGTTATCATCGTCACCTGTCTGAACAGTGTATGGCATTTGGTCATAGTAGTAGTCATACAATACTTGGAACAGATCATCTGACATATCAAATCCCATTAGAAAGTCTTCAACCTCCTTCTCGAATTCCTTACAAATCTGTTCAAGCCTCATCATAGATCCTTTCTGCTAGATCACAAATTTCATAAAATGGAGCACGATGAATTGCTGGATGATCTGGTAATGCCAACCAGAAGTCATTCCAAAAGTACGGTGTATACATTGACATTTGACGATCAATATAGTACTGCCTTACTTTATTAAACAGCTCAAGATAATAGTCGTAGGCATGCACTTTCTCTACAAGTGCTACATGTTCCTCATTTGAGATCATACTCTAAATCCAAAAGGAGTTGTTCTGCTTCTTCTTCTGTTTGAGAACCGAAGTACCATTCATCTGTTCCATAGTGATAAACTGAAAAGTCTTCAGCAATATCACCGATAGCCCAGCCAACATTATCATAAATAGTTATCATGATTTAACCGTTGTTCCTGTAAATGACCAAGTTTTTGGGAGAATCAAGTTAAAGTCTCTTCGAGCACGGAAACGGATGACTGTTTGTAGTGCTTCAAAAGATTTATTAAATGTTTCTTTTGGTAATTGAAACTCAGCAATAGGTCGTCTTAGATCCCAGTCAAGCAACTGAACTGTTACACTTGGGTTCTTCTCAAAACGGTCATAGGCCACTAGTACTTTCTCTAGTTTAACTTGTTTATTTTTTGACATTACGTGTTACCTTGTATAGTTCTTTTCGTACTTGGGCTAGCTCTGACACATCCTCTAGTGTAGCCTCACCAGACTGTTGGATTAGGGTTAATACCAAGAAACGTTTAACCAATTTATCGTAGTTAGCTAGAAGATCTTTTACCATTTACTCAATCCAAACTGCATTAATTACTGAAGGGTAGTACCCGCCGATTCGACCATCTTTTTCCACTACATACACTAACCCAGTTGAGTTAGATTTGTGTGGTTTAACATAACCCTGTACTTTACAGGATTCACCACGGAAAGTAAGTACAGTATCGCCTACTTGAACCTCACGGTTTGTGTTTGCATATACCAGTTTCATTTTATTCCTTATACAATTTTTCGAACAAGAACTCAAAGACTTGTGAGTCATCATAACCTGTATTGATCATGCTTTGTGCGTCAAAAATAATATCATCACTAAGTCGGTTACGATCCAAGAACTTAACACAAGTGTCAGGTTCATCAGGCATAACATATTCAGCAATCATATACAACAGATCAACCTTCAAGCCGTGTTTTGCATCATCAAGAGCATCAATCAACATTTGTGTTGGGTCTTGCTCTAGTACATTACTTCCAAATGCTTTCTGGTAATAGTCATAAGCATCATCCTCTTTCTCAAAGTGAGTTGGTTCACTCTTACTTGAGGTGTAGTATGTAGGCCAACTACCGTATCGGCTTCCGACTGGGTCAGGTGTAGTCTCTTCAACTGCCTTTGGATCTCGTGAGGTAGGTAGTTTATCCCACTCAATCTTTAGAACAGCATCTGCAAGATCTTCAAAGTGTTCAATATCCAGTCGTTCTTTATCACTATGTTCGCTATAGTAGCCAACACTTACATTGGTACATTCAGGAATATAGTTAATAAATTCAGCCGTATCTGTATACAAGCCAGAGTCATCTGGATCATACATAAAGTTAGCACACTGATTATTTAACGCATTTGCAAGAGCATAAGCGAACTCATCAGAGCAAGTACGACCATACATTTGGTGTGTAATCACACTATGCACATCCTTACGATCAAATGCAATAGCACGATCAAAATCGTACAGTATCTCCGGCATGTTAGTAGCAACCCAACTGGAGCCGATACCACCTTTTTCTTCACCTTGGAAGAAGATGTAATAGCCGGGTACATTGTTGTCTAACAATCCAAGAAGCAAAGCTATACCTGCACCATCATCAGCACCGAGAGGACCATCTTTAGGGGCATGCATCCACTTACCGTTATAAGTAAAATTATTTTTACCTTCAAAACGGTGTACTGTATCTACGTGAGCACAGAACAAAGTACGATCTTTCTCAGTCTCACGATTATCTACATGGATGTTACCAGAGAAGTCAACACTAATTTCTCCATTACCAACTCGTTCAACAATGTATTTACAAAGTTCTGCAACACCTGAACCACCATGAGGGCGTTTCAAGGACAAAGCGAACTCAAGGTCTTTAATCAAATTTTTCATTTAGTTTCTTCCAAAGTTTCAGGGGCGTAATCTTCATGATAGACTTTACCGTCTACCTCTACTGCCTTATCATCCGCACTTACATAGTAAGCATTGGTTGCATTGCAATAGAATACTTCTTCGAGTAGGTAAGCAATATCATCAATAATAATATAGCCTGGACTACTGTTTACATCAGATTTTAGATGCCAATCATCGTTAGAGTCTTGAATACACTCTTTCTTATGCTCGTAACGTCCATCTTCCAATTCGACAATATCATGGTATTCAAAGCAGTCCTCATGATAGTAGTCACCAGATACGGTACGGATACAGCTGTCTACATGATACCACTCACTATAACGGCGACCCATAGCCTCTACATAATACTCTTCACGACATCCGTCACATACATGGGTGTTACCATCCTCTACCCAGCACATATCATCTTCGTCGTAGTACTCTTCACAGCATGAGCATTCACTTGAATTGTCATCATTGTAGGGCACACCCTCAGTACTAGTGCAGTCATACTTACCATTATAGCGAACAACTAGATGGTTACCTACTGGTTCAGCATTTTGCGTACCACCGTCAATATAGGGTGCTAGCACAGAATTACGGAAAGGGATAAGCTTCATCTTAGTACCATCTGGCCATTCTTCCAAATGGCTGTAGCCAGACTCCTTAAGCCACATCTCCAGAGCTTCATCAGCATAACTGTAGTCAGACCCTCGCTTATAAGTACGAACAAAGATTTTCTGACTGTTGTCTTCTCCATGATAAACCAAACCACGACCATTAATTTGTCGAGTATTAGGATCCAACCGAACAACTGACTTCCAACCAAGAGCGGGATCATAAACTCGGTAAGGGTGGAGTTCATGGGGATTATAGTCACTGTTGCCGGGTGTGTAGCATGAAGACCAACTCATGCAGCTCTTAGGACCAAGCTGAACACTCTTTACAATGTCGTCGCTGGTTTCCCAGATCTCAAAGATATCCCCAATACATTTTGTTGCATAATCACGCACTTCATGATCTTTCATATCAGGAAAGTGTTTACGGATGTATCGGCCAAATGTAGTTACTGTCTGTCGATCAGCAACACCATTACGCTCATTTTGTGTATAAGCGACATTAGCTGCATCTCGAACAGACTGGTGTGGATACTCGAGAGCCAGCAGCAGGTAGTCAGCTGGTCTAAACTTCTTCATTACTTCTCGGATAACTGGATGGAATGCGTAGTTATCCTGCTCACGGCGATGCCATTCACGAGTCAGACGAAGTGTTACAAGTACAACATCCAGGTTAAGTGCTAGTTCCTCTGTTGTAAGTTCAATTGCTTGTGTCATTATTTAGCCTTAAAAGTTTTAAAGATTTTTCATAAACCCATGGGTGTCTGTGTGGTAAGTGCGCCCCAGTAGCACCATCCCAATCACGGAACTCCCAATCGAAGAAATCTATCTTCATACATTCTGGATGCTTCAATTGCAACTCTTGTAATTCGTCAGCCCAACGCTGCCATGTATGATCAGATACTATGTTGTCATTCATCTCATAGTAGATACATGAATGTATTAACATTTGTGCCCTACGCTGTCTAATCTTTTCAACTAGATCTATAGGGCATGTGGTATTAGTCGTTTCCGGCGAGTAACCATTCGTTTGAAATCGCCTTGAAGGAACCGGCTTTGCTTTTGAAGACGAGACCTTCTCGTTTTGTATTGGCATTTAGTACAGACTTTCCATTTGCTTCCTCAAGCATTTGTTCCATTGTTTTACCAAGGAGTGATTCTGCAAGTGAGATCAAGGGTACATGGTTCAAATCGTAGTCTTTGCAGAGTTGTCTACGGTCTTTGGGTGACATATACTGTTGTTTATCGATATCCCAGATCTTGTAGATAAAGTAAATTGAATGACCATTAGGTAAACCATAAGGATTACCTTGGATCCCAGAGCTAATCAGTTCTCCTTGTAGTGCAAGATTGAGACCGAGACTTCGTAGTTTGTCTTCCAACTTGTAGCCATTAGCAGCGGATACAAATGCATTGTCTGTGTCTTCCAGCTTCAACTCTAGATTACGAGAACAAACACCAAACTCTCCGTTATTAAGGTAAACAGTCATAGAGGAACCATCAAGCTTCTCTGTCACTTCCCATGCAAGATCAGGATCATCAGCCCACTCTTGAAGCTCTCGTGAAAGATTTTGGATACGCTCTTCGTTAGTCTTTGGGATAAACGAAGGGAAGTTACCCTTACACATACCAGCAAGCTGTGCATTAAAAGGTGGCTCCCATTTTTGAACCGCTAATGTTTCAGTAACGTCAAAACCAATTGCCTGATCCCAAAAGCTAGGATGCTGTTTTAAATTTTCAGGTAGAATGCTAAGAGGCAGTAGCAACCCTTGACTCAACTGCTTACGAAGCCGAACTGTACGAAGTCGTTCACCCTTTACTCCATTGTATTCCCGTGGTTCTTTACCTTTACTAAGAAACGGTGCCAACTCTGTCGGCATCCATGAATCGATCTCAAAATAGACTGCAAGGTCTCCAACATTAAATTCACCTTTCTTTACTACTACTTTCCAACCACCTACGGTTGCTACTTCAATAGCATCTGCACCATCAATCGGGTTGATTGCATCGATTGCACGAATTGTTGCGAGTTTACGATCGAGTTCCATATTATTCATCTCCTGTTGCTTTGTTGTAACTACCCACCCAATGTGTTCTTGTAATATTCACACGATGTTTAACATGAGTCCCTAAGTTCTCATAAAGCTTGTCTGTAATTTCCCTTAATGGACTTGTAGCCGAGAATCGAGAATCAGTAACTTTAATATTACCAGAAATACTACCACACAATGAATGAAACCAGTCTAGCTGCTCTTGTGTTAGCTTCAGGTTGATATCGTAGGTTGCTGGTACAACAATAGTATGTTCTGGGGTTTTAATTACTTCAATAGACATTTTTTGTATGCTTCTTCAATTTTAAGGGTTGTTAAATCAGGACTAAACAGTGTTGCCACTTTATAATAGTTTTCCCAAGCATACTCTCGGAACCAACCGGAGGTAATACTTGTGCAGACCTTTTCAAGTGCTTTCAGGAATGCTTGATGTGGTGTAAGTGTACCGGGAAAAGGGAGTAAGCTACGCTCAATAGCAAGCACAGCAGACTCTTCCCATACAGCAGAGAGTTGTTCCTGATCACTAAGCTCACAAAAGAACTTATCCTTAGAACTAAACACCTCTTGACCAACTACGGCAATCTTTTGATAGATCGGTTTAGACCAGAGCTTAACGTACTCATGTATAAGGTCATGATCAATTACATAGTTTACTCCGTCTCCTGAAAAGAAGTTCTTCTTGCTTACATTGAGTTTAGGATGTGCATATGTATAAGTTTCCTCTTCACGTTGTTTAAGAATGTCAATCAATTCTGGATCTTGTAGCTTGACTCCTGCATTGCGGAAAGCCCAGATATCTTTCATTGTTTTAGCAAAATGTGGAGAGTTCTTAAGATAACGATGAGACAACTTCATCATCAGAAGAACTTCCATTGGTGCATTGTAAGTTTTCTTATCAATACAGTAGTTCAGAATACGTTCTGCACTAGTACCAGACCAAGCAATTTCAGCCTCTACAGGCTTGTCATGTTTGTATTTAGCAATTAGTTTAGAACCATCCTTATTAGGTACACATGAAATCAATGTAGCATTGTTCCTAATCAGCTCCTGTGCAGTATCAATGTCTGCAATAAAATCCCAGTCACCCCTAGCCCGAGTAATTACATTTGCGGGGGCAGCACTTGAACCTACAGTTACGTATTTTTGTGTCATATTAAGAGTAGCTATCTGATTCTTCCCAAGAGGAGGACTCTTCCCAAGCAGACTCTACAGTTCTATCGCCTTCTGGACCAATCACTACTTGTATAGTCTCTACTTGGTACTGAAAGAACAGCTTATGTTGCTTACAAAGCTTTCCAGCTTCTAGGAACAATCGATCAAGTTCTGTAGTAATCAAACCAAGCTGTCTAGTAGCCTCTCGAATAGGTTTTTGCTTCTCCTCATTACGGCGGTTAAGCTCTGCGGCGAGTTCTTTGTCAGACAATACACTCAAATCAATTTTCTTAGTAGCCATTTCAATTTCCTTTAATTAGCAAGATTGAGAAGAAGCTTGCCAGCCGCCTTCATCAGAGGCATACCAGTCATCTTCGTCTTCGTTGGTTTCATCTTCTTTCTTTTTAGGTGTATACCATCCACCCATGCCATATGCAATATCTAAGCTGAAACCTACACCTGACTCGTCAGAGAGTTGTTCTGCTTGATGTACCAACGCATAAATATCCTTTACAAGTTGTCCTAATTTTGCTGTTGCTTCTTGTCGCGTCATACTCATACTAATTCTCCTTTTTCAAAACTTGAACGTAAATCTGAAGTAAAATCGGTGTTTAATCCAGCATCATTAATAGTGTAGAATATCTTCAACCAAGCTTCCCTACGGTATCTAGGGAAATAATAGCTATCAAGTACCTCGTCAGGTTTAAATTCAAAACCCTTGACTTGGTTTAGTCGTAGCCAGTCCTGATTTAGCTGAAGTGTCAGCTTGTCGATTAGTGTTAACGTACTCATTCAGTTTATCTCCTAGTTTATGAAAAGCATTCCAGAGGGTCGTATCACTTGGTTTGTATTCACCTAGCTTAAAGCGGTCATACTTATAATATAAATTCTCGTAAATAGCCCAATAAGGTGGGGTTAAAAACGGACGGTTAGAATCACTTAAAGGAAAACTTTTTGAACCTACCATTGCTTGCTGAATAATAGGGGTATAGCTATCTAATTGAATTTGTACTTTACTTACCTTAGGCATTAGCATCCTTCTTACATAGAGCACAAACCTGTTTTGGTCTGTGAATCTGGTTTAATTTAGTTAAGAAAAAGTCACCAAGCAGATTAACACCTCTTTGGTAGGAATCATCCTTAGACTTATATCTTTTAGCTTCATTAGCTAAACTACGAAGTTCTTCAAATTGAGATAGCGTGATAGTAATCATTGTCCTCCAATACCATGTTGAAAAATTTCTCTAGTCAGAGCTTGTTCAATAATATCATCTAGTTTAACTACCGCTTTACCAGTAGCATCTACACCCACATCAAAGGCTCGATACTTTTCAAGTCCGGTTGGTGTTCCATGACAATGCCCATGAAGATGAATACTACCACGGTGACACTGATCCCACTCAATAATAGGAAAGTGAAACATAACCACTTTAAAACCTTCATAGTTAATCGTAAGATAATCATGAATATTCTCAAAGAACTGACAAAAGTCCGGTTGTTTGACAAGTTTGGAATCGTGATTACCTTTAATTAAGATTTTACGGCCATTCAGTCTACATAGAATAGATGCAGCTTGTTGTGCATTTGAGAATGCCACATCACCTAGAATATACACAGTATCATCAGGATGAACATTTGTATTCCATTCTAACTGTAGAGATTCATTCATCTCGTTTACATCAGCATAAGGTCTAGTTTGTGCTGAGTACTTGAGAATATTCTTATGGTAGAAATGTAAGTCGCTTGTTACCCAAATGGTCATATACGTCCTTAATAATTAATGAAACCTTTAAGTCTAGAAAGTCCAGATCTTTAAACAAGTCAGTATAAGAACCCTCACTCTGTTTAATGTTCTCGATTTCTTCTTGTAACTCTTTTAGGCGGTCTGTTAACCACCAGTCTTTAATGTCGTGTTCGTTGATCATAATAAAATAGCCCCAACTATTTCTAGTCAGGGCTTGGGTTAGATATTGAAATATCGTTTAGTTTGAATCATAGCTTCGATCTCGGCAACATCCTTTGTGAATCCACCATCAAATTCTAGGATAGCAGCACGTTCTTCAAAAAACTCTAATTGGTTATTGTTTAGAGATAAAATAAAGTCTGCGATTTCGTTTGTCATACGTAGGTTTTAATTACTTCATCACAAAGGCCATGTTGCACTGCTTCTTCAGGAGTCAAGAATACATCGGAGGATTGAAGCAAATTCTTTCGAATATAAGCTTCAGTCTTCTTAGTACACTTTTTGTAATGCATAAGCATACGAGCGCTATCCAAGGTAACCTCTTTAGCAGCAGCTACAATCTCATGTTCTTTACCACCAATACCTCGTGAGTATTGATGAGACATAATTGCTGTAGTTTCTGTAACAAAGCGATTACCTTTACTACCTGCCATCAGAATCATGACACCTGCAGAAGCAACTTCACCAACACCAATTGTATGAATTGGAATAGGTGATTGTTTCATAATGTCAATTAAGTGATAAGCAGAGCTTGCCATTCCACCGGGAGTATTGACAAACAATGTAATGTGGTCAGGCTGATCGTCAGGGTGCATTAGGTTGTATTCCATAATACCCTGAATAAGCGGTTGAACTGATTCGTCATCCACTTCGCCCATTAGCATTAGTACACCATTGAGCATCATATTCTTACCAAAGAAGTAAGGTCCACTCACCTCTTGGTATTCTTGCTCAACCTTTTTGGTATTCCGAAGCCGTGATGATTTGTTTGCTTGGCATCCGAAGAGTTTGGTCATTTTCTAGTTCCTTGTACATAATAAAGCAGTCTGTTGGTTCGATAAGAGCTTGTGCGTAAGACACTACTCGCCATCGTCCCAATGAACCAGATAAATTAATAATTTTGTTGTTTGTTGTATTAAGCAGTGCTTGATTACTACTCGCTACAATGATTTGATATTGATTATCCCAGAGCCATTGTAACAACCAGTAGTTGTCTTCACTGAGATCATCAATGATTACACGAGTTGTTTGTGGTTTCTGAAATAGACTTTTAATCTTGTCAGTCAGCTTCATCATAGGCGATTCCAGAGTAGGAGTCGTCTCCTTCACTGTCGTCTGACCACCCAATTGGGTTTCTGTCTCGCTTGTAGGGTCGCTTGACTTTATCCCTGTTCGAGTACTTTTCATCTTTGTAGTGCTTGTCTTCACGTTCTAATTCCTGCCAGTTAATTTTTTGTTTCTTGCTCACGGGTAATGCCTAGTTTATTAGCTTTTTTATCTAGGAAGCTATTCAGTACTTCTTGTACTGCTGCTTGGTCTGTTGGATTTGAGTAATGTACAACCATTACACATACTTTCTCATATTGGTTAAGTACTTCTTTAGGGTCGGTAATACCTAGACGTTCTAGAGTATGACTAACACTTTGATCAACCATATTTGTTAGTTTTAATTTATCTGCTGGACTCATTACCAATCCCATTCGCCTGACATACCATTAACACTGTATTCAGTCACTTTCTTCTCAAAGAAGTTATCATGACTGACACCATTTAGAATCCAGTCTAACCAAGGCAAGGGATTCTCACGCTGATTAAACATTGTTTTCATACCCAACTGAAGCAATCTCCGATCAGTTACAAATCGGATATATTTCTTAATATCTTCTTTAGTAATACCGGGGATATCAAAGTTAGAGAAGGCTAGCTCAATAAAACGATCTTCTAACTCAACCGCATCACGAGCCATCTGATAAATCTTTGACTTCAATTCATCATTGACAATCCGTGGATGTTCAGCACAGAATTCACGGAACAGTCTAGCACCACCCTCTACGTGTAGAGTTTCATCTCGAATAGACCATTCGACAACTGTACCCATACCTTTCATTTTACCAAACCGTTGAAAGTTTAGTAACATGACAAAGGAAGCAAACAAGGCAACGCCTTCGTTAGCAACACCTTTAGCAAGTGTCAAAGCAATACCTGTTTGAGTACTCGGATCGTTTGATTGCATGAACTCAATCTTATCTGACATTTCCTTGTACTCTAGGAACTTATGATATTCCTCGTCAGCTAGACCCAAAGTATCATTCAACAAAGCGTATGCTCGTTGATGTGTACCTTCTCGACCAGCAAAAGAACCAAGCATTACCCGTACTTCGTTGTTCTTAAACTTAGGAATAAGATAGTCATAGTAGTTTTGACCTACTTGAACATCACCCTGAGTGAATAAACGAAGAATGTTAGTAATAAACTCTTTTTCGTTAGGTGTTAACTTGAGCTTCCAGTCTGAGACGTCTTCCGACAAGTCAGCCTCGTCTTCTGTCCAATGGATCTCTTCATGCTTCTTTGTTAGCTCTACAGCCCAATCATGCAAGAATGGTTTGTAAGTTTTATTAAATGTTGTTAAAGTTGACATATTAACCTTCGCATGCCTTACATTCGTTGTCTTCTTCTTCAACAGTAGCAGTTACAAAGAACTTTAATAATTCATTCAAACCACCCACATATTTACCCTTTACATAAACCTGCGGTAGTGAACGGACATCTTGTCGTCCTGTGATTTCTGCGGCAGTTTTACCAAGTTCAACGATATCCACATAATCATACGCAATACCTTTTGAATTAAGTAAACTTTTAGCCGTTTGACACTGCGGGCAGTTTGGCTTACCATATACAACGGATCGATCATCATCTTGCAATTTATTTTCCTCTACCTTTTTAGATACATTCTCTGCTCGTACTTTTGCCTCGGTACGCAAATAGTACAAACCTTTTAAGCCTTTTTCCCAAGCGGCAATATGAACATCTTTTACTACTGAACGAGCAGCACCAGCGGGGAATGCTAAGTTCACTGATTGACCTTGACAAATATGTTTCTGACGATCAGCTGCATGCCTAACAACCCAATGTTGATCTAATTCAAAGAAAGTCTTGTATACCTGCTTTGTATCATCATCTAGGAAAGTTAAGTGTTGAACTGAACCTCCATTAGTGATAATATCAGACCATACTTCTTCAGTATTCTTACCAATAGACTCTAGTACTTGCTCAAGATACTTGTTCTTAACCAAGAACGAACCAGCACGACCTCGCTTAGTGTAAGCATTGGCCTTGTTAGGTTCAATACTAGGTGAAGTACTTAGTAAGTCACCTGAAGAAGCGTTTGGAGCAATTGCTAGTAGGTGTGAATGTCGAATAGCCAAAGGTGCCATATCTAGTGCTGCACCACGACTGCTGCCTAGACGAATAGATGCTTTCTTAGCCTCTGCTTTAATGTTAGCGAATACAGCATCATTTAGTAATGCAGCCTTTTCACTTTCAAATGCAATGTTTCGTCTTTGGAGCAGGTAATGGAACCCCATAGCACCAAGACCAATTGAACGCTCACGCATAGCAGAGAACTTTGCTCGTGCTAAGCTGTCTGGAGCATTCTCAATGAAGTACTCAAGGACATTATCTAGCATGGTGACCAAGTCTTGAATCATTGTTGTATCTTTCCAATCATCGTAAAACTCGATGTTCGGAGAACTTAAACAACATACAGCAGTACGATCTTCATTTGTAGGTAAGTGAATCTCGTTACACAAGTTAGAGCCGTGGATCTTTAAACCCTTAGCTTTTAGTTGTGCAGGTAAAGCTTCATTAGCTGTATCAATGAAGTTTAGGTATGGTTCGCCCGTACGGAACCGTGTCTCTAGTAATTTACCAAATGTCTTTCGTGCATCTAGGAACTCACCAGTTGGACCTTTCTTCGGATCAACTAATTCATAAGTAGAACCACTCTTCACTGCTTCCATGAACTTGTCAGTTATGTTGATAGCATTATGAAGATTTAAACATTTACGGTTGTTATCCCCTGTTGGTACTCGGATGTTAATAAACTCAAGTACATCAGGATGATCAATATCTAAATAAGCAGCATAGGAACCCTTTCGTGTCTTACCTTGACGGTAAGCTGTCATATCTGCGTCAATTGTTGATAGGAAAGGAATTGGTCCAGGAGCAACATCAGATACAGACCGAATGTCAGACCAATGACCACCAACACCACCTCCCATAACCGATAGCCACCTAATTTCAGAGCTATGATCAATAAGGCCACTAACAGTATCAGGTACATATGTTAAGAAGCAGGAGATAGGCATACCCTTGCCTTTACCATCAATGTCAGGTGCGTTAGACAAGACAGGTGAGGCAAACATAAACCATTTGTTTGAAACGTAGTCATACAGACGCTGTGCTAATGCGTAATCTGTTTGACCTTTGTAAGTACTCCAAGCACGACATGCTCGGGCGTACACTTGTTGAGGAGATTTCTCGCCATCTTTAGCGTAGAACTCCAAGATCATATCTTTTGCGTAATCAGCTAGAAGTTCGTCCTTCTTTAAATCAATTAAAATATCGTAGTAATCCATTTTTCTTTTTATTGTTATGCGTTGAAACAGGCACCCTCTTTAAGAAGTACCTCTGCTATTTTCCCTTCCATACATTCATCTGATACACAGATAAATGCCTGGATTCCAAACTGTTCAAAACTATCTAGCGCAACTTGACACTCGTTGTAGTTATCATAGAGGAACTCTCGATACTTTTTATTCACATAATCAAATGCAAACACTGCGTATCTTGTGTTCATAAATCAAACTCCTCAAATGGTTCTGTATTACTTAATCTTCCTGTTGACTCTAAGAACCTGTATTGACCCATTGGACCAGTGCGACCTGTCCAACGATCTTTCAATACCCATAAGCGACTTGTGTGACGCTTAACAGGATCCTCTTCTTTCTTATTACGACTAATCGCAATGATCTGTGCAGCAATCTGCTTTAACGAACCAGAACCCTTGAGATCATCATCAGAAGGTACTGCACCCTCTTCAAAAGATTTTTGGTTATTGTTTGTCTTACGCAAATGGCTAATAACACCAATCCAAACATTATGACGCTTAGCTAACTTTAGAAGGTCAGACATAAGCTTGTCTGTTGCTCGGTTAACATCCATCTCATCACTCTCAGATACGGCAATTGTAATATGGTCTAGGTACAAATACTTACAACCACTCAAAGCCATAAACTCTAGTTTGTCAATTAGTGAATCATCACCCATTGAACCCTGATGGTCTAGGAATAAGAAACGACCTGTACCCATCGTTTCTGTCCAAGCCTTCTTTTCTTCCTCTTCCGAAAAATCAACATCAGGTAACTGAATACGCTTATTGACATGCAATGCCATCAGAGCTTCTACAGTCTCTGCTACTGATTCCTCTAGTGAACAAATACCGATCTTCTCTGTTGTAGTTTGGAGTAAGTGATATTGATCTTCCTTAATGAAAGAACTCTTACCCATACCTGTACCTGAAGTCAACAAAGTGATTGAGCCTAGGGCTCGACCATAAATCTGTTTATTCAAGTCTACAGCAAATGGAGGCCAAGGGATGTACTCTGTTTCAGACTCAGTTTTGTACAACTCCCAAGTGTCAGCAGAGTTAACAATACCTACGGGACTCCAAGGTTGAGCATCCCAGACTGTTTGAAGTACTGCTTGATACTTATCTTTTAAGTATAGTTCATTTGCATCCTTGTATTTAGTGTTCTTTACGACTTTGACTTTATCGAATCCAATAATTTTAGCAGCCTTATCCGCGGCTTCTTTACCCGGCTCATCATTGTCAAACCATAGAACAACTGAATCGAAATTACGAATCCAATCACGATTCTCTAACAGAACCTTTGTTTGGCTAGCAGAAGGGATAGATACAACAGGATAAACCTTGTCGTACTTCTCATACCAAGACTGAGCTACTGTCATAGCATCAATCTCACCCTCGGTAATAACAAGAACCTTACCGCCATTGCCAGCTTGCATCTGACCGAATAAACCTTTAAGCTTACCGATAGCAACAAACTCTTTGGGTAATGTTCGTTTCTTGTAACCAACGATTTCTGTTACACCATAAGGATAGTAGTGCGTATCTACTTCACCTTTATCATTTAGAGTAACCTTTACATTAAAGTGTTGAGTAATCTTCTTAGTGATCCCACGATCTCTAAAACCTGCAGTTGCATACTCTGCTACTTCTTCAAGGGTTTCTCCCTCCCATTTTAACATTTTTGCCATTGGCTTAAAGCTTTCTTCTTCTTTGTCTTGCTTAGGAAAGAACGAACTGCATGAAAAACAGTAAGACGTTCCATCCTCGTAAATCTGGCGAGCATCACTGCTACCACACTCATCATTTAAACAAGGCTGATTTTTTACTACTACTTGTCCCATAGAGTTTAGTCACCTTTACTGAAGACCGTCCCCATAGCAATAAAAGCAGTAGAAAGAAAGCTTAATGAAGCCGACATAACCATAACGTCTGCTGAAGTTACAGGCTCACTCCCTGTTAGTACCTTTAGACTTTGAACTAAAAGTAAAATCAATGAGCTTCCAGCAAAAGCAATACCTAGTGTTTTCATTATTATTATAATCCTGCTAATTTCTTTAAACGTTTACGATGTGAATCAGTAACAACTTCGGTAGATCGCCATTGAACCTTATCAATAAAACGATTATACCATTTGTGGTTATTTGTAGGAACCTCAACATGACACTGTGACCATGTCTCAGCCCAACTCAATCCACCTCGTGTGTAGTACTGTTCAATAACGTGGAATTCAAAGTCATCAATACCTGATTCCGCAATCATAGCATTGACATCTTTAGAAGAACTTGTATAAGTCCTCCAATTACTTTGTTTACCACGATTAGATTTACCAGCACCACGGAAAAACTTCTTACCTAAATACATCATACCAGTAGACTTACGAATCATAAGGTAAACAAAACCAAATGCATTCTCAAAGTCTAGTTGCTCTGGATACAACCAATGTCCGTTATCAAACGGCTTCTTATTATTTTTTGTTGCCATCTTATTTAGAGCATAAAATGGTCATCGATGTATCGCCAGATGTGAATGAGTCTACCATTTGCAAGCAAATAGCTTTTCCACTCATCACCATACTTTTCTTTATAAGCACCAATTACTGCCTCTTTTCTTTTAGTTGTTGTATCGCAGTCTGCTAAAATCTTATTAGCAGTAACTGGGCCTACTTTAGGTAAGCCGGGGATATTGTCTACACTATCACCCATTAAAATTTGTTTCCAATAGTGTGCATCACCTTCATCTTCTGTAACTACGTAGAATCTTTCTGTCCTACCGAAGTTAAAATGATTACCGGGAACACAATCTAAATCTTTGTCAATGGTACACAAGACAAAAGGGTCTCCAGCCTCTTGTGCTTGTGTTGTCCAAATACGAATTAGATCATCAGCCTCAAAGCCATCTGTTAGAACAGAATTCTGTTTAGATGCAAGGTGAACCTTCAATTCATCAAAGTACTCAGCCTTGTTTTTCTTTGAAGCAAGACGGGATGGACTCTTTTTATAATCAACGTAAAATGATTCACGCCAGTTATTGGGTCCACCCACTGCAATTAAATAGTCATCACAAAAGATTGTTTCTACTATTGACTGGAGAATCTCGTCTAATTTTTTCTTAGCTTCTTCTAACGTATCATTACCCCAACAGGCTTGGTAAAGAGTTACGTCTCCGTCAATAAAGGCAATCATAGGGGATAAGTTACCTTAATTTCACCGTATTTACGAATACGCTTCAGAAGAGCTACACCACGCTTAGAGCGCTTCTTATATTTAATTGTAGTGCAACGATCTACGAAATCCAAGTAAACATACTTATCACCGTATGTGAAACGGAGTGTTGCGGAAGGGACTTTATACAAAAGTGTTGTACGAATTTTATTTGCCATGATATTTATTTACCTCAATTCCTGATTCTTGAAGATATACGATTCCACTATCTGTTTTGTAGTATTCATCAAACACTACACGGGTTACTCCTGCTTGAATTAGAAGTAATGCACAGTTATCGCAAGGTGAAGTAGTTATGTAGACTGTTGATCCACGTAAACTAAGCCCCTCAGCGGCTGCTTTAGATACTAGGTTGGCTTCAGCATGAATGACCCACGGATGTGTTTTCCCAGTGTCATCCTCGCAAGTATTAAGGAATCCAGCAGGAGTTCCATTAAAGCCAAAGCTTAGTATGTTGTTGTTCTTTACTGCTATTGCACCTACTTGTCTCTTCTTTGCATAAGACATTTGTGCAATACGTCTTGATAGGTCTATGTAGAGGCTATCGTATTTATCTTGTTTGTAAGCCATATTGGAGCTTCTCGTTTAGTGTACTTCATTAATCCGATCTTTTCGGTTGTGTAGTAGTTTCTATATGCCGTTACAGCGTCCTCATGTTGACAATGTTCAGGCATTGCTTGTGGTGGATCTCGCCAACCTAGTGCTTTAATGGCACTTGGTGTTCCAAATAAAGATTCACGGTGATCTACAATAGTTTTATGTTCTCTTCCAAATCGATAAGTGTATTCATTACCTAACCTAATCATTAAACAATAGAGCCAGCTATAGTGATTTGCTGACTCTCTTGCCCAGATAGCAGATGGATGATTCTGGTGAGTCAACTTGTATGGTCCACCACTACCACATAAGTGATGAGCAGTAGACAATAGTTGAGCAGACTCAAGAATCATCTTAACAACATGTGTATCATAGTGCGCAATAGCACACTTCTCTGGATCTCGATCTAGAAAGAAGACGTTCATTGTTCGTAGACTAGTGTGTATTCAGGAAAGCGAGTACTGATCTTTTCAATGTACTTTGGATCAAAGTTCTTGATAATCATATTCATCTTGTACTTTTGACCAAGCTCAAATTCCCAATTACCTTGAACATGCAGATTATGATCTAGTCCAGTTTTACAGGCGTATGCCCTTGAGAGACTACAGTGGAATGTAGCCAACATTGACATAGGTTGTCGGTCACAGCGGATTACTTGAACAGGCATGTAACAGCCTTTAATGTTAAAGACTCCAATAACACCATTGTCAAGATTACGAGCATAATCGTTTGTACTTGTCACATCCTCAATTTCAGACTCAAGAGCAATCCCAATTCGTTGTGCAAAATCATAGTTAGACTCATGCTTGAGACCTTGAACGTAGATATCAAGATCTTTTGCCTGTAAACCAAGTAGCCAATCTCGTGGTGCGCCACCTGCAACAACTGCATTAGTATCAACTACCTTTAGCATATTCAATGCACCCCAAGCACAAGTCTTTTGACCTGCAATTACAGCATCATACTTAGCAAGTTCTTCAATAAAGTCTAATTGTTTCATCAATGTACCTCGTACCAATCTTTTCCAATTTTAGATTCGCCGTCCATAATATCTACACCAAATAGTTTTGGCGCATCACGGAAAGCTTCTTTAGCAATCTGAGCAGCTCTCTCAGCATACTCATGTGGAACTTCAAATTCAATTTCGTCATGATAGAAGATCAAAGGATTGAAAGGAATGCCTTCCTCCTTGAGTTTATCATACGCCATTGCAGTAGCACCTTTACAAGTAACAGCCTCACAACTCTGAAGTAAGTAGTTAAGCGACTTGTGTGCAGATTCACAAGGAATCATACGACCATCCAGAGCAGGAATCCAAGGATCACCTGAGTAGCTAGTCTTTTCAAAGATAGTATTTACCTTCTTAATCAGTTCTGACAATCCAGGAATTCGCTTTGCAAACTCAGCTTTAATCTTGTTGCCTAGCTTTGCATTACGCATACCAGTCAAGATCAAGCTTACCTTCTCACCACCTGCACCGAAGAGGTAAGCATAGATGAAAGGCTTTGCAAGTTTACGACTTACTGTTGTCTCACGGATAACCTTTGGAAAGTTCTTCTGTTCTTCAACCATAATAGATGTAAGAACATCAGCATTCTTCTGGTGAACGTCTCCGTTCAAAACTTCGTTAGTGTATTCCTCATTCTTTAAGTAATGGCAAAGAGCCCGAAATTGATTGCCAGAAGAGTCAGCACCAATAATTGTATAGCCTGGGCTAGCAATAAACAGCTTTCGAATGTCGGCTCCCCAGGCCGCATCAGCACTTGGTACATTAACAATACCAGAGTGCCTTGCCCTACCAGTAGGAGTAGCGATTGTGAAGCAACTGCCATGAAGCCTATTGTTGTCATCTAATCCTTCCAACCATCCTTTTAAGATGGAGTGTCGTGAACGTGTAGTATAATACTTATCGATAAGTTGACCTACTTCACCTAACTTTTCAAGCGAACTTGTTGTTAGCTTTTCAGATACCTTCTCGAAAGCATTACCCTTCTTTTTCCAATTCCAGTCATCAGGCTCCCACCCAATGGTATGTAGATATAGCTTAACAGAGTCAATATTACCAAGGTCTGGTTGTACAAACTCAATACGACTATATGGACCTTCTACCAGTCGATTATCATCAGGACCAGTATTAGGATCAAGACCAAAGTATCTCGCAGTGAACGCATCATAATTACCTGACTTAATCCATTTAGGAACTTTGGGTTCTTTGTCAACTTTCTTAGTCTCAACTCGAAGCTTGGGTTCAACTAGCTTTTGAACAGCTAGCATCTCTTCATCCATAGCAGCAAGCAGAGCTAAAGCTTTTGGCTTATCAAACATCCAACCATTATACTCAGCATCAGCACAGAATTGGGCTGTAGTATGCTCGTTCTTGATTGAAGTCTTGATATAGGGCTTCTTAGTAGCCATAGTAGACAATTCACGCATAAGGTGTTTGTAAACCTTAACGTTAATACCTACGTCTTCTACACAGCGATGTAGCATCTCTGCTGAATACTGTGACCAGTCTTCATGTTCTGGTTTTTCATGACCTAAGAACTTACCCCAAATAGCAAGTGAATGCTTACCATTAAATCGATTGTAGTTAATCACTTGTGACAGTAACATCGTATCAATGATCTTGGTTTTAGGGTTAGGTGTCCAGTTAAGGATCTTCCTAAACACAAGCAAGTCATAACCAATAATATTATGGCCGATCAGGGCATCTGCATTATACAGATACTCTAGACCGGCTAGTAGTGGTTTATGATTTGCATCGTGATCTGAAAAGATATTAACTTCATCATTCTCAATGTCATGGGTAACAAGAACCCAGATCTTCTTTACAGTAACAAATAGACCGTCTGATTCGATATCAAATACTAACTTTGACATCTTTAGGCTGCATCCAAGTCTTGTTACGAGAAATCGAATCTGGCTTTGACTTATCACGGTCATCATTCATACTACCGTGTAGCTCTGAGTCTAGCAGGATAGCACAGGAAGCCATAATATGGCCAAGGTGATTAACACCACTGTCATTAGCACAGTCTTCACCGTTATACCAGTCAGCTAGATGTCGATGAATAGCATCATAGAAGACACTTGCTGTAGTTCCAGTTTCACGCCAGTTGTATCGACCATACTTATCCTTACCATCAGACATAGCAGCACCTAGAGCAAATAAAGCTACAGGTGGTACATCAGATAGTCGAGGTTTGTTTTGTGCAGCTGCTGTCTTCAGATTACCATCTACTAGACCAGATTTAGGTTTGTCAATCTGACCAGACCAGTAAGACTCAGCTTTGAGTGAATCTTCAAACTCACGAACATCTTTTGCACTTTGTAATACAACTGCCCCATCAGGTTTATGTACTTTAATAGTAAGCACAGTGATATCATTTCTCCATTCGCTTACTGCACTCTCGAATGTAACATGAGTAGATACTAATTCACCAGCGAAAGTATATGTTTCAAAAATCATTAATACACATCTCCATTTTCTTGAATTTTAAGGTCTTCATAGGGGGCTGCTACACGGCGGTAAAACTCAATTTTAGCACCTTCAAGGGCACCAATCACATCGTTAATCGCTTGATAGTTTCCTTTATCAGTGCGTCGGAAATAGTCTCGTACAATACTGGAGATTACAAAATTAAGTTCTCCGGGGGTTGTACAAAGATCTCCTACTTCTGCTACACCTTTAGTTGAAAGGAAGGATTTAAAATCTTGGCGAATATAAGGCATTACAGAAAGTCCTCAAGAATAGTTTCACAAGCTTTATTTACATCTGAACGCCAACGAGTAACTAGCGATTCAAAGAAGGGGTGAATAGTTGTTGGATCTGGTTTGAAAGCAACAACGGGAATACGCAGTACATAAGCAGCATAGAATACCTCCATAGCTGTCCCATTCTTAGGTACATTAGGATTACTTAAATCTGCCAGAATAATATCCGACTCACGAATGTCACGAAGATCCATTTCAAAGATCGTACGCATTTGAGCAGGTTGGAAGCTATGAATACGGCGGCAAGGATCCAGAAGATTACATTCTAGACCAAGCTTTTGTTTAGCGATGTCTCGCCACCCTGATGCATCTTCTTTAGACACATGTTCCATAGGTCCACACAAATAAATTGTACGTTGCTTAACCATTGTAATGCTCCAGTTTAAAACTTAACCAATCAGGTTCTAATGTACGTTTATGTTCAATCAATCCAATTTGTTCTACATCAACTAGTTCAGATAGCAAATGAAGAAACTCTCGTTCATCAAGGTCGCTCTCAATAACGAGGCTACGCAGATTAGGGCTAATAGCAAAGTCAGTTCCAAGCTTACCAATGAGCATAAGATGGAACTCACCAATGTCTTCCCTAAATGTTACAGTGTATTCAGAAGTAACCAAGTACGCCACCTACGAATGGAATAAAGATACCAATAGTTCTACCAATAATCCAACCCAAGGGGCTCTCTAGTGTTAATGCGAATAGGGCAAAGATGTTCATTACCCAACCTACGATCAATGCAATACCTGCAATGATCATTCCCAATCCAACAATTTCTTTCATCGTCCTTGACCTCGATAAGCTTTAACGTTTCGTTTCTGATTCTTGCTCATAGAAGAGCGTTTAGGTTTTGAGCCGCCTTGTGAAGTACGTTTTACAAGTGGTGTGTGTTTGCTTACTGCTTTTTGTTTAGCCATTATTTAGTTGCTTTCTGAACGTTGTCTACTACCTTACTAATTGCCTCAGAAGTATACGGAGACTTGTTATCAGTCAATGTACCACCTAATGTGACAACATCTGCTACTACTGCAATAGGTGTCTCAATCACTGCACCTACTACTGCCTTTGTCAAATTACCTAACATTCCAAACATATATGTCCTTAAGCTGAAATAAGATTCAAGAGTTTAGTTCGAACAGCTTGTGCTCGTGCTGCTTCTTCTGAGGCATTCTTCTTAGCAGCCTCTGCATAGGTGATAGCTTGTTGTTGAGTTTCAACTTCTTGTAGTTGAGCTGCCTCTACCTGTTCTAGATCATTGATTGTTTCGCTGAATGCGAGCAAGATTGAGTCTACTGTTTTCTTTTGTGTGCCGAAAAACATATTTAAAACTTTCTTTAATTGATTGGTGCGCCAGACCGGATTTGAACCGATGACCAAAGTCTTATGAGGACTCTGCTCTCACCACTGAGCTACTAGCGCTATTGTTTGGTCTCTCCTGACAGATTCGAACTGCCGACATGCGGTGTAGAAGACCGCTGTTCTATCCAACTGAACTAAGGAGAGAGGAGGGGCCGAAACCCCTATGATTTAATTAAAATGGATCATCATCTAGATCATCATCACCACCTTCGGAGTCACCGACTCGTACAATGGTTGTTTCAGTCATTTCGAATTCATCATCACTAGCCTTTGGTACGTATTCGTTTAGTTTCGTAATTTGGATTGCCATCAGCATAGATGCAATCTTACCTTCATCACCATACTCATACTGAAAGATTCGGACGTTGCCTACAGAACCGTTACCGATACTCATAGGACTAATCTGATTCAATGCACCATCAACCACGTTAACAGGTTGGTTTGGTGTACCATCTTTCTTTTTAGACTTCTTGCGGAGGCTGACAGAATAGAACACTCCATCATCATCTTCAACAGTCTTTGGCTTCAAGTTGAGTTTAGTCCACTCAGCTTTTACCTTCTTGTCCCGTGTACGAAGTTGGACTTCCCATGTAGGTTGGTCTTTGTTAAACTTCGCATTTGGTTTCTTTGGGTCCAGACGTGGGTAGAACAATTCAACGTTTTTCAAGATAGCCATTTTTAATTCCTTATTATTATTTTGCTTTATTTTTATTGGGCAGGTGTACAACCGTACACTTCTGCTTTACTGTCACTTGGTGATTTTCGGTACCGTTGTGCTTTAGTGTCCCTTGGTCAGGAACGTAGATGTGTTACGATCTCTGTCATGAACTCCTGTAGTTTTATTTCATTCTTAGTGGATAGCCCTTCTTCTTTCCTAATCATGCTAGGAATAGATACATTGTAACCAAACAGCTTATACAATAGATCACATTCTTCTTTTGATTCGACTGTAAAGCTAATTGTGAAAGCGTTAAAGGTGGGTTCAATAATGGTTTTTGAAGTTTTCATTTGATTAAATTGTATTGATCAGGTTAAGGGCTGTTTCAGCATCTCCACTCAAATGTAGTTGGTCTACAATTGATTGTTTCTTCTTATCGTATTCCGCTTTTAGTTGCTTTTCTTTCTCGTTCCAAAGGTCACGCTCCTTATTGAAGTCTTCAGGGAAGTCGTACATTGCTTGTACACCATACTTAGCATAGGAATTACTTGCAAACACTTTATCAAGATCTGGCTTAAACTTAGCTTTCTTAGAAGTAATGTAAGCAATTAGAGATGCACTATCGTCTTTCTTGTCTTTTGGCTTAGGTCCGAGTTCATCAGCGATTTTCTTAGTGATGTTCTCGTTCAATCGGCGGATAGCATATTCAACTTGTGTTTTATTGAGTTTCATTTTAACAGAATGCGTAGTCAGAATAAAGGATTTGCTCTACATTTAGATTACCACGTTCTGGGATCAAGTCCTCACAACCTAGTTCTCCAAGTAGTTGTTCAAGGGGCTTAGCCTTGTAGAACTGTACAAACTCATCACGTACTCGAAAGAACAAGTCATCCATGTTACCGGGCAATGTGCCAAAGGAATCATGAACAACAGTCATTTCATACGGAGCGCTTACAACAGTCATTGTCAAGTGTGCAGCATCGAAACTGTGAACGATGTTTGGAGCAGCACCTGTCTTTTGGGAGTCTTTGTCAATAGACGCTTCTTCCCAAGTTTGTAATTGGATCTTTAATTCATCATCACCGTATTTTAACTTAGTACGAACGATTGCTGGTTTACGATAAGCTTGAACAACAGGAAAATTAGTAACAGGTGTATTCCAACGAAGGAACACATCGTTATCATTTGACCGTTGAGCTAGATCCTGGAACATACGAAGCATCTTAGCAGGTCCTGTTAGTTTCTCATAGCATGTTTGAAATACTAGATCACCTAACATAGCACCCCAGAGATGTTCCTTGTCACGGAGATAGTCAGACATATCACGAGTATCATCAATGATCTGTTGACCCATACCATAAGCAGTACCACCGTAACCGAGTGTCATTACGTTTCGTTTACAAACCTTTCGTTGGTCTTTTGGATTGTCAATATTAAGCCAATACAGTGGGAATACCTTTTCACGTATTGCTCGGTTTTGATTACGCCATTCTTGAGCAGCAGAATAAGCTAAGGACTTTTGCTCACTCTTGTCTGGTGCATCAAAGTATGCTTTTTGTAGCTCTTTTGCTTTTGCATACGTAGGTTCAAATAACGCCTTTTCTTCAGGTGTTAGTTTGTCTGCTAATTCTTGAAGGTGCTGCCAGACATACTTAGCAATATACATATATACATCACCGGGCAAGTCTTGGGGCACTAAATTAACTAATGGTGCGATGTCTTCATCTTGTGACATAGCCACGAGATGTTGTACACCGTTATTAGACCCGTCAATATAGACAGGTAAAGAACAAGGATATTCTGATAGGGTACCACCTTCCACTAACCAGTCCTTGATTTTCTTTAATTCAGTACAAGCAGCAAGAAAGCAGAAAGGGGAGTCTGTTTCAACCCATCCTTGGTTTAATGTTGGTTTGTCTGCATAGGAGATAAACAGATCTAAGTGCTCATCTACAAACTCTGCTCGTTGTGTTAAAGTAACTTTATCATTACCAAAACAGTTAGCAGTATGTACCTTAAGCCAAAATAAACCATTATCTCCGAGTGGAACTCCTTTATCTAGTAGTAGTAAACCCTTAGCATTATCACTAGACTGCTCGTGTAGGAATGCTGTGTTAACATACACTCGACCACGGAAATCAAAGTTATAAGCATGATAGAAGGCGTTATCAAGGTTATTTAAAGCAATTTGCTCAATAGCCTCAACTTCAATCATCAAGGATTTCTTCTTTTCTTCATCAATCTCACTGTGTAACTTAAATGGACTTGGCCCTTCTTCTTTACGTAAAAAGTGTTGATAAACTTTAAAAACATCTTTATTAATTCTCCACCCGACAGACTGTAATTTATTAAGCACATCATACAACATTTGCTTATCATCTCGTTTGAATTGAGACAAAGCAGTTGCATGACCTTTCTTAATGATCGCCATTCCATCAGAATTAATAGGTCCAGTCCAAAGTGAGCTGGGTGTCTTTAAAGGATAAATCTCTACTTTACTTGTATCGATCAAAGACCAAAGAGCCTTAATAGCCTTCCAATCTTGAATTTGGAAAAAGTAAGATTGATATTTACTTTTCTTACCATTTTTGTAAGTGTGTTTAAGTCTAAACTTAATTACATCACACTCAAGAAATGATATACAAATAAACCAGCCTACCTGCGCATCAGAGATTGTATCATTAGGTAGTTTCAGCTTTTGGCGAATTCTACGACCAATGGTTGCAACTATCTCAACAAGAGTACCTTGTCGTTCTAGCCCTCTAAGAATGTGAGGATAAGCAGTTTCTATCAGCATTAAAGGATCAACTTCTTTTAGATAACAGGTATGAATGTTTCTATCTGCTCGAAGCAATGCCTGACGAGTCGATAAATCATTTACGAGTTTTTCTAAAATGGTCATAAATCCCTTGTGTGCTTGTTATAGTTTTGTGGATTACAATTTTAGCAATGAATGCCATGAAAAGAGCTAGTAGGGTTTGTGTTATAGTTATTCTCCCTATCTTATGAAACAAAAAAAAATAGATGTTAACAAAGGGACCTCCCGAAGGAGGCCCCTAGGTTAGTCCCGGATAAACCGAGACAAAATTGCAATTAGAAAAGAACCAAAGAAAGCTACTGCTACAAATACAGCTAAGTACTTAAACAGTAGCACGCACAATGTAATCATGAAGAACAGAAAATACAAATTAAGAACGAAACGCATTTTTAATCCAAACAAAAAATTTTAACCATTTCTTATGAAACAAGTGACTACCTAAATAAACACCATAAGCAAATATCACAAAGTATAAAATGCTAGCTGTTATCTTTAGTATAGCAAGTTCAGCAGAAACTACGGAAACAAAGAAAAGTAAAAAGATTGCAATTACATATTTAAACATTTGTAATTCGACTGACTACTTTCTCTAAGGGTGGTGTATATTTATCATTGATATTTAACCATTTCAATGCTTTGTTAAGCATATCCATAATGAAACTAATCAACAAAGAACCAAGAGCAATTTTCAAAAGAATCAACATTTTTAACCTCGAATTGTATTTACATGACCTACTTTTTTGAATCTTGAGTTCATGTTGGCTAATGGATTAGCTTTCCATTTATCAAGTTCAAAACCGATTTTGTCATAGAAGTGAGTAGTACCCGGTTCAGCACGAACTCTTGCATAGTTTGCAATCTCGTTACTTACTTGGAATACATAGCCTTCTTCATCAACAATGTTAAACCCCGAAGGTTTAAAAGCGCATTTTTTACACATGTTAAACTCCAAGTTCTTTATCCACAATTACCAACTGCTCAACTGAAGAGAAAAGCCTACGGAAGTCTTCTAGAGTATCTGCAATGGTATAGCCAATAGAAGTGCCTACAATATTAGCTGCACGGACATCATACAACTCAGGTGGAACAATCTTCTGAAGGTAGTCATCATAAACAGTTACTTGAACTGTAGAGAATGGACCATCTTCTTGTACTGCTTCAACTGTATAGTCGCCTGTTTTCAAAGTAAGTTTTGACATTTCAATCCTCAAATACTTGATCATAGATTGCTGTGTATTCAATAATAGAACCGTCAAGCTCTACACTTTCACACATACGCAATAACGACTCTTTTGATTTAGCAATTGCATAGTACTTTACTTGACCTTCAAAGTCAAGAGAGTTAATTGCTTGGCAACCAAACTCTTCAAGTGCTTCAATAGCCTCTTCAACAGTACATCCAAACTTTTCAGGATCCAATGGGTTCAACAATAAAAACTTTGACATACAATCTCCAGATTAATAAAAGACAACTTCAACAAGATCAGGCAAGTATTCTTTGAGAACTGCAACATCAGATGTCTTAGTAATCAAGTGACCATGTTTCTTACTGTAGATGTAGTACATTTGCGATTCCTTTACTAGTATGGGACTAGTGGCCCTTAGGTAAAACTACCTGCATAGCACTCTACCGTAGCAGAATGCTATAGAGGGGTTTTAACTTAACCGAAGACTTTCTTAAACAACTGATTTGTCTCTTTCGAGAATTCAGCGTCAGCAAGAGCCTTATCCAATTCAGCTATTTGAAGATTACGAAGATACTCTTGGAGATCATAGACCTTATCGTGTAAGGTATACAATGCTTCACTTGTAAGTCCAGCAACTTCAGCAAGCTTTTTGTAGATTTGATACTTAATCATTTTAGTACACCAATGCGTCAAGGCTATGAAGCAAAAATACGCACAAGGCAATACCAATAATGGTAGCAAACACAATGTCAATTTTCTTTTCGGAGTCCATTTTAAACTTTCAAGTTGGTTGATGATAGAAGAACTTTTTATATTCTTCATTATAGATACATGAATTTTCTCACTTTTTAACGTACCCTTTTAGAGTATTCGTTACGGATGTTTCTTCGTTGTACTTCGATGTCATCATACAAAGAGTTGACTTCGTGGGTACTTAAAGAATGTTGATGCACTTCTAAGTCTTGGAGGTTACATGCTAACTCGTAAAAGTAAGCATCATCCTTTTCAACTGTGAATTGCTTTTGAAGAGCCTGTAATGCTAGATGATGTTTCATTTCATCCACCGTTTCAGAGCAGCCTCTGTCATGTCTTTCTGAGCAAGACGATTTGAGTTTGGGATTACCTGACCAATTAGCTTGGCGATCTTTTCCATTGCTTCTTTTTGCATGTGATTCCTTTGAGTTAAATGATAGAAGAACTTTTTATATTCTTCATTATAGATACGTCATTTTTCTCACTTTTTTCGATAAAAAAGCCCACCCTTTTGGGGTGAGCCTTTTATTACCTCCAACGAGGTCCTTCAATCCAAGTAACAAGAGAGTATCTTGTACCTTGAGTCACAGGTGTAACTTTATGTTCTAGAAAAGATGGAAATACAAGTACAGAACCTTGTGGTTTAAAGTCTGGATTAGCTACTTCTTTAAACAGAAAGTCTCCTCCAGAGTATTCACTAGGGTCTGATAATTGAATTACTACACTTAATTTACGATCTACCATCAATGATGAACTCCAGTTTACATCATGATGCCAATCATAATGACCAGAGTCTTCTGAATGATACTCAGTAAACTGAATCTCGTTAGGTGTTGTTATATCGTATCCGAATGCTGCTCTATTAGCTTCATTTGCATATGACTGTAAGAGACCTCTAATATCCTGATTATCGATCCATCTTACTTTACTTTTCCTAATTGATTCTTGATTATTGAATACACTACCCTCAGATACTGGATACTTCTTACAGGTTAATGTGATAGCATCACATGCTTCCTTTGATAGTACACCTTTCCATAACTGCCATTGTTCTCTCATAACTTCCTTATTAATACTCCGGGCGGGGTGGAGCTTATGCTTAAGCGTCCCCTGGTGGATTAACCCCACACCTTTGTAGATCCATAATATACCTCTAGTACGGGTGTGGAACCATAGTACAGTGAAGTAATATTAGTACCACTATAGAATACATTAGAGAACAAGGAGGGAACTGCAGGATCCGCAATAAAATACCATCCACTAGCAGCACCTAGCTGTACACTGTTAGTGTTAGCATAAGCTACAGTTGGCGCTATTGTATAAATATTAACTAATGCAAGTTGTAGATACTTAGAGTTAGGATTAGTTGTACCTGTAATAACTAAGCTTGCTCCGCTAGAAGCTGTTGCTCCAGTAATAGTGAGTAGTTTATTTAAACCACCACTAGCAGAGAAGTTAGTTAATGTTTGCGTAGTACTGCCTAAACTAAGTTCGACTGCACCTACAGATTTGTAACTATTAGTAATATCACCAAAGGTGTTATTCCCTGAAATAGTTAACGCACCACTATTTGCAATGTCCAATGTAACTGAGTTAAAAATTAAGTTATTTGTTGTAACTGTTTTAGTTCCAGCACCCTCCAGCTTAAGTGTACCGGGGCCATCAATAGTAACAAAATTATTTTCTGCTGCATTATTTATGACTGTACTTACACCTATTAGCTTTAAGATACCACCATTAAATGATAATTTTTTAAGATTAGAGTTAGTACTAAAACCTAGTTTATTCATTTGCAATGAATAGCCATTTAAATCTAGTTCACCCTCTACTATTGTTACTGTACCGTTAGAGAATGCGCTAGCCTTATTACCTACTATTTTCACCGTACCACCTTTTGAATCAATTATAAGGTTAGGTCCAAACTGTGTTTCGGGGTATGTAGGGTGTGACTCATTACCAGTAGAATAGATTTGTAGTTTTCTACCTGAAAAGATAATATTTCCGGTACTTGCATTGTAGAACGGTGTTTGGCTACTTCCTAATACATCACCATAAATTCGTATATCGGGAGATTGAGAACGAACTAATAACAGATTTGTTCTAGATGTCATATCGATTGTACCAATTTGATAGTTACCTATGATACGCAATTCACTGGAGTTTTGTGAACTATTATTATCAATAACAGCAGTATCTTGAGCTAATGGAAAAGCTGTTGTGTCAAACACACCATTACTAGTAAATGACCAGCTATTTGCAGTATTCCACTGTGTTGGGCTAGACGCTATAGTTACAAGATATACTGTTTTTGGTGCATCAAATACTACATTAGTATTTCCTTTACAATCACCTAAACGAATACCAGAGACTGGTACTGCTGGTCCAACAAAGTTAATATCAGCTAAATCAGTATTTACTAAGTTTGCTTGTGTACAATTAATCGTTACAGGTACACCCGTAGTGACTGATCTAATAAATACACGACGATATGCTTCTGCAGGCGCGGAAGCAATAATGTTTAGTGTACCGATAGTCTGATTCTCTGCAAATTGAATCATTCTCACGTTAGTACCCGGAGCAGTAATATTGAACGTTGAATAAGTATTAGCTCCTGCAAAGTATGTTATCGTACCAGCAGATGCATTAGTAAAGGATACTGTATTAAATACTTTATTATTCCCATAAAAAATAGGATTGTTAATATTCATATTAATTGCAGAAGTACCACAATTAAAATCAATAAGTGTTCGGGCTGCTCTAGACGTAGATAAAGAGAAGATACCAGCAGTTAATTGACTAGAACCAAAATTAACACTAACAGGTGTTTTAGGGTTAACAGAGAAATCGCTTGTACTAACAGTATAACCATTAGTATTAAAGATTCCACGAATTATCTGAAGTATTGTTGTACCACTACCTAATACAGCACTTCCTAGTTCCCAAGTACAAAATGGACCACTAAAGTTTGCAGAAAGATTGGTAAAAGATACGCCATTAGGTGTAAAGGTATTTATAGAACCAGAAGGTCCTGTAAAATATTTCGCACCTGTATGAGAGTGTGTAACCCCAGATAAATTAACACTACCATGTATTGCTATAGGTGCAGTACCTGCCCAAGTTAAGTTACCTCCATTTGCAGCAGCAGACATTGTCAGGCTCTTACACCTTAACATACTTGCAGTACAAGTTACTGTATAAGCAGTTGCACTAGAAGCACTATCGAATATTACATCATCAGCAGATGTTGGTACAGAAGCACCACCAGGTCCACCTGATGTGGCAGACCAATTAGTAGTACTAGTATTTGTCCAAGTACCAGTACCGCCTACCCAATACCTTGTGACAGAGGTTGGGGCATTCGATTTAATAATCGTAGCATTAGTACCAGTACTGTTTGGACCTGCATAGAATTCACCTAAGCTTGTTGTAGCAAATCCAGTAGTATTCATTGCAAGGTAATTGACACCAGTGACTCTTCCACCAGATATTGTATGATTAGTGTTACCACTTGTTACTGATACTACATTTCCAGCAGTACCGGTAACTAACCATTCACCAATAGTTTGAACGTTCGAACCAATTAATGCAATAGTGTGTGCAACTGTTTTAGATGAAGAAAGTCTTAAAATTTCGTTATTACCAGTAATTGTAGTTGTACTAGTAGCAGTATCTCCACCAATATTTAATTCATAATAGGTTTTACCAAATCCAGCAAATGTTCTTGCTGAAGTAGTACTATTACTTAAGGTAATTATAGAAGTACCGCAATTTAAATCTACACTGTTTGGTAAACCATCCCAAATTGTCCCGGTACCGGTTGCAAACCAAGAACTGTTTCTCATGTAAATTTCACCACCAGCTAGATAAAATAAACCAGCAGTAACTGTGTATCCATTAGAATCAAAAGGAAGTGTCGAATTTGTAAGAGTACGAATAGTCAATGTTCTTGTAGAGGCTAAAGTTAAGCTGCTACCTAATTTAACGTTAGTTAAACTTAAAGCAGTATTAATAGTAGCACCATTCGCAAAGAACGATGGATCACTGTTTACTGCCTGTAATTCGATACCAGTACCAGAACTTTGGTTTAAAGTAACTGCTGAACTAAGCTTCATTTTTCCTACGATAACTGCACTAAATGAAGTCTGTGGACTAATTGTTAACACGTTAGTTCTATTTGTTGCGTCAATTGAACCAAACATATTTAAGTTACCAACACCAAAAGTAATAAGTGATTGAGGATAATTATTATCAAACACCATAGTGTCTTGTGGTAATGGGAAGTTAGCTAAATCAGCAGTTCCGCCTGAAGTGCTAGCCCACATATTACCATAAGGTGTTGATAAAGTAGTTACTGCATAGCTCGACTTAGGTGCTGTGAAAGTTATCCCAGAATTAAACCCGTAATCTCCAATTGATGTTCCATTAGAAAAATCTGCATTACCAGTTACATTAATACACCTAAAATCAACGGCATTTAAATTATCTACACTATTAACTTGTATTGTGCTTTGTACAGTTGTTGTATACCCGCCACTTAGCAGAATTATTCTTCTCAGAACATTTAATGGTGTATTAAACTGCATTGTACCTTCAACTACTAAACTATATCCAGAAGTCATGGAACAAACACAAGGTGTTACGTTTGAGCTAGGTCTAGTAAAGGTAACATTATTAAAAGTTCCGCTTAGCATAGAGCTAGTATTGCCCATGTACAAAACATTATAGTATCGTTGATTGCGATATGGTGTACCAATAGAGGTCATTGTATTCGAAGCAATAGCAATAGTTGAAGTACCTGCATCTATTGTTAAACCAGGAACACTATTTAAGGAGAAGCATGTACTTAATGTACCAGAGAAAGAAATTGTACTGTCTCTAAAGTATGCTTTCCTGATATAACTACCATACGTTGCATTAGAGTTAAATTGAGCAACCGAAACTGCATAGCCTTTTGTATCAAAGGTTCCTTGTACTAAAGCTAGAACACTTGAGTTCATTAGAGTAAGGGCACCATCTAATTCAACAGAACCATTACAAGAATCAACAATTACACTCATAGGCAAGAATCTACCATTGCTTGTAATAGTTTTTGTTTTATCTCCAGAAAAAGTAATTGAATAGGTAGCCGGTAGCACTACACTATTACTTAACTTTAAGTTACCATAGAGTATAATATTAGCCCCAAGCGTAAAATTCATTGCTACATTTCTAGATGAAAAATCAACTGAGCCAAGAATAGGCATCGTAGCATTCATAGTAATAGTAGAACCAGAAGCCAACTGATTATCTATAACTGCAGTATCTTGTGCTAATGGAAAAGCGTAGCTAGACAAAGCATAATCAGGGGTTACTGACCATGCATCGTCATCATGAATGTTACCACTCGTAGTTTTGCGCCAATACAGAGTTCTTGGGGTACTAAACGTAATACCTCTACAGTTACCATGATCACCAAAATTAGTACCAGAAATTGGTGCGGCATTCCCCTCAACATAAATATCTTGGAAGTCTACATTGAGTAAGGATAATGGGCTATTGTTATTAATAATAAGCCTCTGCGCTGATCCAGGGTACACACTAGATATCTTTACTCTACGATTCCCAAAAGTTGATACTTGATATATTTGATCATTAATCGTTTGGTTATTACCGATTTTAAGGTTGGTATACCCAGCCACAGAGCCTGGAGCAGCAAGAATTAAACGGTTAAATGTATTAAAACCATAAACAGATTTAGTAGTATTAACAGTTGAATTAGAAAATTGAACATTATAGAAAACTGTAGGTTGGCTTGGTAATGTTGAACCAGTTATTGCAGAGCCAGTACCAGTAAGGTTTATCAATGAAGTTCCTGCATCTAATACTAAACCTGTATTTGAAAAGTTTATATTGCTAGATACAGTAACTGTTGAAGAACCCAAATTAATTATTTTAGCGCTAGTACTTCCAGTATTAAAGTTAGATGCTAAAATATTATAGCTGGCTGAGTCAAATGTACCAAAGTTAACAGTTATTGTATTTGATGTAGTAAGAGCATCACCTAGCGTTAATTGAGCATTAGCACCATTTACGTTGATAGCACAAGCAAGTGCTTTTCCAACAGTAGTAAGAGTACCTACACCCGAAAAGGTAATAATACCTGTATAGTTCATTGTATGAGTTGTTGCTAGAGTTAAACTTCCAGCAATTGTCATAGCGGTAGAACCAGTTATGTTTCCAGTAAAACCGGTACAATTAATCGATTTTGCAACTGCACCCGTTGAAATTGTAACCGCAGCAGTACCAGATGCTGAATCAAAGAAAACATCATCTACTACTGTTGGAGTAGAAGCCCCTCCGGCACCACCGGAGGTTGCAGCCCATTTTGTAGGGTCTAGGGAGGACCAACTCCCTGTACCCCCAACCCAATAACGGTTAGCCATTATCGACTACCTTTACATAACGTACACCATCAACTTCGATGTAGTTATTCTCAGTTACTGGTTCAATAACTGGTGTTTCTGGTTCTGGAGCAGTAATAATTGCAAGCCAGTTATCAACTCTTTGCCTTTTCATTTCAGCAATAACATCTTCAGACAAGTTGTGATCATCGTCTAAATGTAAAGCATCACGAAATAAGCCATATTCTGTTTGGAATTCAAAATCAATCTTCATAGTATTATCCTGTTACAATGTATAATGTGTTAGCGTTAGGTGAACCGGGTAAAGTAGCAACAATTGCTAGCGTAGTTACACCACCTGATAAAGCTAAGGTTGATACCCAGCTAGTATCATAGTTTGTTGAGCTTAGTTTAGCTAATACTTGACCCACTGTACCCCCAGTGGCTACCCCAGGTCCCGCAGGTCCAGTAGGTCCTGTTGGTCCAGTAGGTCCGGTAGATCCAGGGATACCCTGCGGTCCAGTTGGTCCAGTAGGTCCAGTTAAACCTGTTGGGCCAGGAGGCCCCATCGGTCCAGTTGGTCCAGTAGCACCTGTAGGGCCAGTAGGGCCAGCGTCACCACGAGGAATAGTAAAGTCAAATACAGCGTTTGTAGTCGTACCAGAGTTATTCACGGAAGCTAATGTTCCCGAGTTACCTGTGGTAGTAGTGCCTGTAGTAACACTTGCAGATGCTCCTGTGTTACCTATAGCCCCAGTAGGTCCGGTAGGTCCTGTTGGTCCAATCGGCCCTGTAGGTCCGGTAGGTCCAGTAGGTCCGGTCTCACCCCTTGGTATAGTAAAGTTAAATACTGCAGCACTTGAAGTTCCACTGTTACTTACACTTGCATTAGTTCCTGCAACACCGGTAGTCGTAGTTCCAGTAGCTACAGTAGCAGCGGCTCCTGAAGGTCCAGTTGGACCAGTTAAACCTTGTGGTCCAGTTAGACCAGTTGGGCCAGTTAAACCTTGAGGTC